>Ga0209463_1000256_pt1 | contig 48662 bp, 38 predicted proteins | sample AgamicMgSfrz_FD_187169 | JGI IMG/M metagenome (GOLD analysis project Ga0209463, IMG submission 187169) | Agave microbial communities from Guanajuato, Mexico - Mg.Sf.rz (SPAdes) (version 2) | ecosystem: Host-associated > Plants > Phyllosphere > Phylloplane/Leaf | place: Guanajuato, Mexico...
TCGCTGCGGATACCGCGTTTCAGCCAGTCATCGGCCGGATTATTACGCATCAGGCGGGTAAAGGTGGCGTTATCGCTCGGCTGGGCGGCGGTGATACCGCTGGCAACCATCGCCCGGCGATAATCCGTCAGCGCCAGATCGGGTTGCTGCTGCGCCTCCAGCCGGGCCGCATCGCGGAACACCAGCGCGCTGCCCTGTGATGGCGCTTCCTGTTGGGCGCGCGGCTTCAGCTGCTGATAAAGCTGACGGGCGCGCGCACTATCGTCAACGCTCTGCCAGGCGTTCGCCAGCCGGCGCCCGGTGTTAAGGCTCGCTTCCGCGGCGCCAGCGGGCAGCGCGTTCAGCGCATCGCGCGCCTCCGTCTTGCGATTCAGCGCCACCAGCGCCTCAATCTGCCCCAGCGCCGCATCCTGATTATTCGCATCCTGCGCCAGCACGCGCCGGTAACCCTCCAGCGCCTGCTGCGGATAGCCGTCCGCCAGCGCCCAGTCGGCCAGCGTAATATCGCGGCGCGGCGAGGCGGGCTGCTGGTTTAACAGCGCAATCGCCGCGCTGTTATTACCCGCCAGCCGCTGCGCATCCGCCGCGGCGTAAACTTTATCCTGCTGCAGCCGTTCGGCCAGCTCGCGCATGTTTTGATCCCAGCGCGCCTGCGGCAGGCTGTTCAGCTGGCTCAGCGCCTCATCGGCGCGATCGCTGCCGGAAAGGTACAGACTGTAAGCGTAAACCTGCGTCGGATTCGTCGGCAGACGGCGCGCCATCGCCATCATCAGGCTGTCAGCCTGCTGTGGATGGCCTGCGTTACGCAGCGCACCGGCTAATCGATAGTTGAGCCAGATATCGTCCGGCGCGTTCTGCTGCGCCTCGCGATACTTTTCCGCCGCCTGCGCCCAGCTTCCCTGTTGCGCCAGCGTATCCGCCTCGGCGCGCAGCACATCGCTGCGCAGGCTGTTCAGCGTGCTGCCAAGCGCACGCTGCTGCTCGCCGCTCAGCCCGTTGATAAAGGCAATCGCTTTCTGCGGCGACTGTTGCTGATACAGGCCCGCCAGCCGTCTGACCGCCGTGGTATTGGTGGCATCCATCCGCCACGCCTGGCGGAATAATTGCTCCGCTTCCGCCGCGTTTTTACGCGCCAGCGCCACGTCGCCCAGGCCAATTAAGGCATAGCTGTCACTGTTATCCAGCGTGCGCGCCTGCTGATATTGCTGTTCCGCTCCGGCAATATCGCCTTTCGCCAGCGCGTTATCGCCATTTTCGATCGCCAGCCAGTAACGGTTGGTTTGCAGCAGGCTCTGCCACATGCCGATATTAGTGCTTTGCTGCCCGGCCTTGATCGCCTGCTCAAAGTAGCCGACCGCCACGGCGCGATGACTGGCGCGCGCCTGTGCCTGCCCCATGGCGCCCAGCAGATCGGCATCGCCGGGATTGAGTTTCAGCGCCGACGCCAGCGTCGGGATCGCCTCCGCGCCCGCGCCGTTATCCACCAGCGCCAGCCCGCGCGAACGCTGCTGGAAAGCGGGATCGGCCAGCATTTTCTGCTGACGCGCCAGCTCCTGCTCGCCGTTGCTGCGCGCATCGCCGCTGGTAAACGTCTGAAGATATTCTTGCAGCTGCGCCACGGTCTGATTGCTGACCGGCTGCGCCTGAATATGGCTGAGCCAAAGTTCGGCGGCCCGATCGCGTCCGGCCGGATTATCCGCCAGCGTTTTCAGCTCGCGAGTCGCCTGCGCGGCGTTGTCATTCTGGAACTGCAGCCGCGCCAGCTGCATACGCACGCCGATATTGCCCGGATAGCGCCGATCCAGCGCCTGCAGGTTAGCCAGCGCGACGGATTGTTGACCGTCAATGCGCGCCACCAGGCTCCAGTATTCCAGCGCAATATCTACGGAAGGAAAGGTGCCGTTAAACAGCTTATCCCAGGCGGCGCGCGCCTCCGGCAGATGACCGGAGGTCGCCAGCAGACGCGCCTGCTGTAACTGCTGACGCCCTTCCTGGCTAATCAGCAACATGCTGGCCTGCGATTCACGCGCCGCGCGTGATTCCGGCGCCACCTTTTTTAACTGCGCCATATATTGCTGCGCCTTCGCCTGATCGCCCTGATGCAGCGCCAGTCGCAGACGCGCCGCGATAACGTCCGGGTTATCGGGATCGATTTTTTCCAGCCGGTAAAGCGCCTGCGCGACCAGATCGTATTTGTTGGTCGCTTCGCCGGTGCACACCTGCTCCAGCAGCCACTCAACCGGCGCCACTTCGCGCGCATTTTCCGTGGCGGCCAGCGCGGGAAAGCTACCAAGGCCGATCACGCCCGGCAGCACAAGGCTCAGGCAGCTTAATCTGAAGTTACGCATTGAGAATCCCATGCCGGTAACAGGTCGCCCTGGGCATTAAAGCGGTAGCGATTATCGTTCCAGCCGCTGCCAAACAGGTTCAGCACGCTGCTGTAATAGGCGTCGCTGCCGGGCGGCTCTTGCTGCACGCGCTGCTGCTGTGCGGTCAGCGCATAAGAGCCTTGCAGGAACGGCAGCAGCGCGGCGGAAAAGCCGACGTTGCCGTGGTTAGTCATCTGACCGGTTTCGATATTGACCCGCTCCGGCGGATTGCCGGACTCTTCCGTCAGACGCGCCATCGGGGCAAAGTGCGCCAACAGCGTCGCTTTACGCGGATCTTCATCGCTAAGCATCCCGGCCCAGAGATAGACGCGAATCGCATCGTAGCCGCCTACCGGCCCTTTGGTTTTATCGGAACGCCAGCTGCCGTTCTGCCAGACAGACCAGTCCGGCGCGAAGCCTTTTGGCGCAGTATCCTGCAGCAGGCGCAGCGCGTTGCGGTTGATTTCCGGCCACGGCCCTTTGAGCTGGCTGACGCGGGTTAACAACTGCAACGGCAAATAGCTGGGATTAACCATCCAGCTGTCGGGCTGGCTAAAGCCGGTTTTGCCCGGCAGCAGCATCAGGCCGAAGTCCTTCAGATTAGCCACTTCCTCTTTCGCGACCCGGTTCAGCAGCAGCGTGCCGGTTACCTGGTAGCTGCGGCTCTGCCATAAACGGCTCGCCTCCAGCAGCGTCCAGCCGATCCAGAGATCGGCATCGGATGCGGAATTGTCATCCAGCACCTGCCACTTGCCGCTTTTTTCCTCTTTGCCCCACAGCCAGGCGGGCAGGCGCTGCGTCAAATCTCCGGCGGCCAGGTTGTTCTCCGTCCAGCCCAGCAGCCGATCGAACATGGGCCGATCGTTCGCTACCAGCGCGAAGAACAGCCCGTAGCTCTGCCCTTCGGAAGTGGTGATATTTTTCCCTTCATAAGGATCGATCACCCGCCCCTCTTCGCTGATGTAGTCTTGCTTAAAGTGTTCCCAGTCTGGCCAGTCAACGCATTGCGCGCCGACGCGCCCGGCGACCAGTAACATCAGCAGTAATATTCCCAGCCGCCGCATCATTATTCGTCATCCTCATTGCCGAGACGACGACGCGTCACCAGCCGCATCAGCCGCCAGACCATCAGCGCCACCAGCACCACCACGATGACCGCAAACAGCGCCATCAGCACCGGATGGGTTGCCAGTCCGTGCCACAGACGTTCCCACCACGGCAGATGGCCGACAAAGTAGCGATCGCCGACGCGCAGGCTGTTCACGCCCGATTCACGAATAATGGCGGCAGAGCCGTAGATCGCGGCGCGCTTGCCGCTGTCGAGCAGCGCGTCATTCAGCAGTTGGTAAGCGCGCGGGCTGTCCGCCAGCAGCGCCACCACGCTGCGCTGTTCATGGAACGGCGACTGGAAACCAATAATCGCCGCCATCGGACCGTCAGAAATAATGGTGGTCTGGCTGACTGCCGTGCGGTCGCCGGTCGCCGTATCGACATTATCCAGCACCGACTGGCGCACCGGCTTATTCACCCAGCTTTTCACTTTATCCACCAGCAGATTAATGCGGCTGTCTTCGCGCAGATCGGCAGGAATACGCCCGATTATCAACAGATCGGCATCCGCCGATTTGGCCTTTGTCCAGTCATCGGTGATTTGCACGTTGAGCGCCGGGAAGCCGGTTTGCGCGCCGATATTGCCCAGCGCATTCAACAGCGCGCTCACCTGATCGGGCTGCGGACGGGCATTAACCAGCACCAGCGTTTGCGCCAGATCGGCCAGCCGACTGAACGGGAAACCGGCATTGGCGAACGCACGCAGCGACGGCATTTCAATGTAATGACGATAGCCGGAGAGATCGACGGTGGAGTTGCCGTCAATCACTACGTGATTGGTTACTGGCGTCACCACTTTACAGCGATCCTCGCTGGCGCCGCTGATAATACTATTGGCGTAATCAAAGTCGAAACGCAGCTGGTTAACCGCGCCAAGGCGCAGCGCCGGAATGGTCAGCGAGGCGCCGGTATCCTGTAATCCCTGCACCAGCGGAATATGCAGCAGCTGTTTACCGCTTTCGCTTTTCACCTGCAGCGGATAGTCCTGCATAAACTGGTTATTCAGGTTAACCGCCAGCCGGGAACCGTCATTTTGCAGCGGCGACGTGTAGCGGTAGGCAAGGTCCATTTTGATGCCGCGCGCGCGCACCAGATAGAGATCCGGCGGCAGGTTCAGCGTCAGGCTGATTGGATAAGGCTGGACGCCGTCCGCCTGCAGCTGGTTTTCATACTGTTGCAGCTCGGAGAATTTGGTCTCGCGATCGGTACGCACCCAGTTCGGCGCGTCGTAAGGCTGACGCGCCATCAGCTGTTTCACCTGCTCAATGGTGGAAGACTGGCCGCGCAGCAGCACATCGCCCTGCGCAATCCCTTTCACCGCCGTCAGCAAATCTGCCTCGTTACGCCCCAGCACCAGCAACATTTTCTGATAAGGGTTATCCGGCTGGCTGATGATTTCTACCGTCGGCTTATCTACCGGCGGATAATCCTGCAGGAAAGCGGGACGGCGCTCGTTGGTGGCAAATACCACCGCGTGCTGCTGTTGCGGCAGCTGGTTATACAGCACCGGAAATGACTGGCCGCGCCACTGCGCCTGTACGCCAAACCAGGAAGCGAGCAGCGCCGCCGCGTGCTGCTCGCCCAAATCCGGCGTGCCGGCGAACACCATCGGCAGCTGCAGCGGACGATTATCGCGGCTGTCGAAGAACGGTTCCGGGAAGTCGGAGAGGTCGTTTTTCAGCGGCAGCTTTTGCAGCGTTAAATCCAGCTTGCTCTCTTTGCCAATATCAACCCAGATGCTGCTGTTGGCCGGGTTTTCGCAGATGTTGGTGTAGTGGCCGACCAGCTCGAAACGTACGCGGTTGAAATCGGTAATAAACCGCGGATCGATATTCACCGTGGCCTGATTCTCTTTGCCCAGCTGTTCCGGCGTAATGGTGACCAGCCCTGCCAGCTCGTCGTTCAAATAGATTTTGAGATGCGACATCGTCGGCAACAGCGCGGGCGATGGACGATAGCTCAGGTGCAGTACCGCCTGGGTGACCAGCTCGTCGCTGCGCACGCCGAACTCAATCTGTCCGTCCGGGCGCGTGCCCTGTAGCTTAAAGCTGCCCGGCGCGGGCGCGACGTTGCTGAACAGCAGCTCGCTGCTGCGTACCGGCGCGGCGGGCGGCGTATTGGCTGATGCGGCAGCTTCCGCCTCGCCAGCAACGGCGGGTTGCGTACCGGCAGGCGCGGCGGCGTCAGCGCCTGCCGCGGCCTCCGCCGGCTGGGCGATACCCGGCGGCTGTGCGGCGGATGTCGATTCAGGTGCGGCATGGGCTAGCGGCAGCAGCCCCATCAGCATTGCGGTCATCCAGCTTATTTTTCTCGTCATGGTCGCATCATCAGTTAAGTCATTGTTTTGCAGCGGCAACGCCTGCCGCTGCGCTTCCCACGCTTTTGGGAAAAAACGACGCCAGCCACGCAAGGAAGGTCGTCAGCATTAAGAACATTCGGCGTACCCGCACTGGCCCATATTCCGCCAGGCGGATATAGCCTTTAAAGCCCAGGATCATGATGTCGGCCAGGCTCTGAACCGGTTTATCTTCCGGGAAACCGTCCTGCCACAGCGCCCAGGTATCGGCACGGGCGAAGGTACACTGAATAAATTCAATATGTTCTTCGGTGGTGAGGTTGTTCAGGCGAATACCGGCGCGTCGGCCAAAGACGCGCTGCACCTTCGCCGGGAAGCTGAACTCCTGCTGGCCGCGCCGCAGCAGCAGATAAATATCCTCGCCATCTTTTAACACATCCGCCTCGCGCAGTTCGACGCCGACGCCGCCGTCGGAATAGTCGCGCAGCGTGCAGGGCAGCATATGGCCATCCTGGCGCGCAATCGCGGCGGGCATCGCCATCTCAACGCGATGCGCTTCGCGAATCTGGCGCGCCTCAACCGACACCGCTACCGCACCGCCCAGGATAATCATGTTGTAGAACACCCACAGCAGGCTGACCAACACCGTCAGCACCTCGTTCTGCGGGCCGTAGGCGATACGCCAGCCCGCCATAAAGACGCCCGCCAGATTGAGCAGCACCAGGAACATATAAGGTTTGGTGATCACCCAGTCGAGATGTTGCTCCTCCACCAGGCCGCCTTTCGCCGTCACGTTAAACTTACCTTTATGCGGATTAAACAGCGCTACCGTGGTAGGTCGGGCGATGTACCAGGCCAGCACCGTTTCATAGACTTCGCTCCAGAACGAGTGGCGATAGCGCCCCTGGATACGCGAGTTGGTCAGGCTGGTATGCAGCATGTGCGGCAGCACATAAATCGCAATCGCCAGCGCGGGCGCGAAGATGATGTAGGCATGGGTTAACAGAAAGGCGAGCGGCGCCAGCAGGAAGATCAGCCGCGGAATGCCGGAAAGAAAGTGCAGCATGGCGTTGGCATAGCATAAGCGCTGCACCAGCTTCAGGCCGCGCCCCATCAGCGGGTTATCGAGGCGGAAAATCTGCACCATGCCGCGCGCCCAGCGAATACGCTGGCCGATATGCGCCGACAGGCTTTCCGTTGCCAGCCCTGCCGCCTGCGGTATGCGAATATAGGCGGAGGTATGGCCGCGCCGGTGCAGACGCAGCGAGGTATGCGCATCTTCGGTCACGGTTTCAACGGCGATGCCGCCGATCTCATCCAGCGCGCTGCGGCGCAGCACCGCACAGGAGCCGCAGAAAAAGGTGGCGTCCCAGGTATCGTTGCCATCCTGCACCAGGCCGTAAAACAGCGTGCCCTCGTTCGGCGTGCGGCGGAAACGGCCCAGGTTGCGCTCAAAGGGATCGGGCGAAAAGAAGTGATGCGGCGTTTGCAGCATCGCCAGTTTCGGATCTTTCACAAACCAGCCCAGCGTCATCTGCAGGAAAGAGCGCGTCGGCACGTGGTCGCAGTCGAAAATGGCGACAAATTCGCTTTGGCATTCGGTACGCAGCGCGTTGTTGATATTGCCCGCTTTGGCATGTTCATGGGTCGGTCGCGCCACATATTTAACGCCAACGCTGGCGGCAAAGTCGCGGAATTCCTGACGGTTGCCGTCATCGAGAATATAGATATTGAGCTTCTCTTTCGGCCAGTCGATGCCCAGCGCGGCGTAAATGGTCGGTTTCACCACGCTCATTGGTTCATTGTAAGTGGGTACTAACAAATCTACCGTAGGCCACTGGCTGACATCTTCCGGTAAAGAAACCGGCTGACGATGCAGCGGCCACAGCGTCTGGAAATAGCCCAGCACCAGTACCACCCAGGCGTAGGTTTCCGCCGCAATCAGCAGCAGGCCGAAAGTGAGGCTCAGCGGATCGTCCCAGTTCAGCGTCGAGGTGTAACGCCACCAGAGATAGCGGCAGGAGACGGTCAGCGACAGCACAATCAGCATCATGGTCGCCAGCCTGCCCGGCACGCGACGCACGATCATCGCCAGCCCCCAGAGCATCACCACAAAAATAAACTGTGTGAACATATCCAGCGGCTGAGAAATACAGAGCAGCGCCAGCAGCGCGGCGGCGATACTGCAGCCGATAAACAGCAGCTTACGTAGCGTCGGCGGCAGGCGGCGCACGCGCTGCTCCAGCCGGTCGCCGTGCTGAATGCGCTGTGGCAACCGATCCAGCCAGCCATAGAGCCGCTGACGCCAGCCAAACAGCGAATGAAAGGCGTTAAACCTTTTACGCTGACTGACGGTGCTGCCGTCCTGCGGCAGAAACAGCAGCAGCCACAGGCTTTGGGAAAGGAAACGGATAATGTCCAGCGGGCGCGGATGTTCCGGCGAAATATGCGGATAAAGCGTACGGCGCTGCGCAATAATGCGCTGCCAGCCTGCGGACTCAAAACGCAACAGCGACCAGCCCAGCACCAGCCAGAAGCAGTGGATGCCCGCCGCCAGCGTGGAAGTGCCCGCCTGACGGTAGCCGTCATAGCGCGCGCTCAATGCCTGCCAGGCGGGCGCCGCAATCAGCCAGCGTAACGGGTTCATGCGCTCGCCTCGCGAATATTCATAATCAGCCAGTTCGCCAGCGTGGTGATCTCTTCGCTGGCCAGCGCCAGCGGACGATACTCGCCCAGCGGCTGTTTGTTGAGCAGCGCTTCGAACATCGCCTCGTCGCGGTGGATCATTAGCGGAATCATATTGCGCAGCGAGCTGAGCCAGAGCTGATGTAAATCCTGTTGTACCTTGCTGTTGGCATTAAACAGGTTAAGCAGATAGAGCGGCGTAAAATCGGCGGAAGGCTGATGCAGCCGCAGATGACAGTTGCCGTCGGCCACCAGCAGCTGAATAACCCGATCGGCCTCGGCGTAAATCGGTTGCAGCCAGGGCTGTTCGCCGCCGGGCAGATCGAGCAACACCCAGCGGTACTGGGTTTTCAATGCGGCAAGCCTGGGCAGCCAGGCGGCAGTGAACAACGCCGGATCGCGATAAAAACGCGCCCGCTCGGCGCCGTCGAGCTGACCAAAAGGAATAAAATCGGGGCCGTCCGGGTAACGTAGCGCGACGTGCTGCGGATCGCCGCCGTCCAGCGTCGCGCGCATCCAGCCGCGTCCTTCATGGTACGGCGTATTAAAGTGCAGGCGTAGCTGATTGCCCGGCGACCAGTCGATAACAATCGTCGATTCCCCCAGCTGCTGTAAAGCCCATGCCAAAGCCGCCGTAACCGAGGTGGTTCCCGTGCCGCCCCGCACGCCCTGTAACGCTAAGACCGGCATGCCTTTTCCTTTTGCTCTTCGGATAATTCATTCAGCAATGGCCAGCGCGCCAGAATAGCCGCCAGCCTTTCTTCACGAGCAATATCGACATAGCGAAATGCAGTGAAAGAAAAGGCTTCAGCAAGCTTACTGATGTCATCATGCAGCCCGTTATTATCAGGCATAGCAGAAATTTCTTGCGGTTGTTTCATTTACTTTGCCATTAAAGAGAATGCGGAAAAGCGTTCATTTCACCAAAACTACGGTAAGGTTACAGGCTAAACCCAGGCCTGCTAATTTATTATATTTTCTAAGATTATTCAGGCGAAATAAATCGGTGTCTATAATAAAATAGCTTCGGTTGAACCAATTTGCGAAACTTCTATGGCACTCTTCTTTACGCTCGGTATTGAACAGGTTCAAAATGAATTAACAGATATGCAGCCGCCGGGCTGTTACTGGCTTACCGTTAACCGGCCTGAGGACGCCCGCAGGCTGGCGCGTCAGGTTATGTCCGCGCAACAGGCGCTGACGCTTATCAGCGCTGGCGAAAAGCCGCAGGCGCTGCTGGAACCGACGCTGCCGAATGGGCCGGCGCGGATTCCCTTTTATTCCCTGCCGGAAAAACGCCGTGCGCTGTTAGATTTACCGGAAGATTTAGCCCGAATCCTTTCAGCGAAGCCGCGATTAATTTTATTTGTTAATAATTTTTCTTTCATAGAAAAACTATCACCTGAGAAATTAATTTCCTGGGTAAAAAAAATCAACCGCACTTTATCTGCGCGTAACTGCTGCCTGTTAATTATTACTTCCGGTTCCGGTGTAAATAATTTACGTCAGACGTTACTGAGTTCGTTTCGCCAATTAAACGGTCTCGCTCATCTGGAATATCAGCAGGACAGCTGGAATTACCGCGTAAGCTGGTGGTGCCACGATCGGCGGCTAATCGCCGATCGCGCGCTGCGCTTAACGGCGCAGGAGACAGGCTTTGCGGCAGTCCGTGAAGATGATGAAAACACGCCGCTGACGCTGAATGATGAAGCGATCTGTATCGCCGAACGCCAGGTGCTGGAAGGCGCGCCGCCGCTCTCTGGCTACTGGCAGTTGTTCGATGGCAATGATCTGGTGGCTTCACGCGCCCAGCAGGCCGATTCCGCTACGGTGATTTTCTGCCTGAACCATAACGAAGAGATCGGCACGCTGGCACAGGCTGTTCACAGCCTGCGACGCGCGCGTGGCGCCGGGCTGAAAATCGTCGTGCGTGAAATGCAAACCAGCCTGCGCTACAGCGACGAGCGTTTGCTGTTAGCCTGCGGCGTTAACGCTATCGTGCCATTTGGCGCGCCGATGTCGCGCTTTTTGACCACGCTGGAAAGTATCCAGGGCCAGCGCTATAACCGCCATGTGCCCGCCGATCTCGATGCGCTGCTGCGCTCTCTTCAACCGCTGCAGCAGAAAGGCTTTTTGCCGCTGGATACCTTTTGCGACTCAGTCACACAGCTGGTGAGCAATACGCTGCTGCCGGAAAATGGCAAAGGCTTGCTGGTGGCTTTACGTCCGGTACCGGAGTTAAAACCGGAGCAAGCGCTTACTTTATGTAAGCCGCGCCGTTATGGCGATCTGGTGACGGTGCGCGGCGATCGGCTCTGCCTGTTTCTTTCTTCTTGTCGCTATAGCGATCTCGATACCGCACTGAAATTTATTTTCCGTTTGCCGCACGATGAGCTGTTTTCTAACCGGCTGGTCTGGTTTGAAGATTTACAGATTCTGTCGGAAATCCGGCAAATGAAAGCGCTGGCGCCGGAAGCGTGGAAAGACAAACCGCCGGAAATACGTGCCGTGGCGCCGGCGGTGAAGCCGCCGCAGCCGGTGGCGCGTCAAACGCCGCAGCCGGTGGTGCTTCGCTTTGATAAACAGGGGACTTCACGCGAATGACATTAATGGATGGCGTGCAGATTCTGATTCTGCTGGTTTTAATCGCGCTGCTGACGAAACCGCTTTATACCCGTTGGCTTCCGGCCCGCTGGCGCGGCATGACGCAGCGGCTGTTGCCGCCGCGCTCGCTTAAATATGAAGGGACATGGCAGCGCCAGTCCACCAAAACGGATAAAGATAAATAATGACTGATGGCAAAAAGACGCAGCCCGCCACGGCTGCTTTCTGGCGGAGCTGGCGCGGGCTGGGCGGCTGGAATTTCTATTTTTTAATTAAGTTTGCGCTGCTGTGGTTCGGCTATCTTAATTTTCATGCGCTGGCGAACCTGGTTTTTCTCGCCTGGCTGCTGTTGCCGCTGCCTTCGCAAAAGCTGCATCGCCTGCGTCACTGGATTTCCCTGCCAATCGGCTTTGGGCTGTTCTGGCATGATACCTGGCTGCCCGGCCTGCAAAGTATTCTTAGCCAGGGCAATCAGGTCGCGGGCTTTTCCGGCGCTTATCTGCTCGACCTGTTTAATCGCTTTATTAACTGGCAAATGGTGGGCGCCGCCTTTGTGATGCTGGTGCTGTACCTGTTTATTGCGCAGTGGGTGCGTATTACGGTCATCGTGACGCTGATGCTGGTCTGGATTAACGTGATTAATATCGCCGGGCCGTCGATTTCGCTGCTGCCGACCCCGGCTGCCACGCCGGAAGTGGTGCTGAACAGCAAAACGCCCGCGAACAACGCGGCGGCGGATAAAAATGGTCTCGACGAAAGCGCGCCGCCGACCAGCGCTAACCTGACGAATTATCTGAACCGCTTTTATGAGTCGGAAAAGCAGCGCGTCACCCATTTTCCCGCCAGCCTGTCGCCCGACTCCCAGCCGTTTGACATCCTGATTATCAACATCTGCTCCCTCGCCTGGTCAGATATTGATGCGGTGCAGCTGCGCGATCATCCGCTGTGGAAGCACTTTGATATTCTGTTGAACAACTACAACTCAGCCACCGGCTACAGCGGCCCGGCGGGTATTCGCCTGTTGCGTGCCAGCTGTGGCCAGACATCACACAGCGATCTTTATAAGCCTGCGGAGCAGCAGTGCTATCTGTTCGATAATCTGGCGAAGCTGGGCTTTAAAGAACAGCTGATGATGGATCATACCGGCGTCTTTGGTAATTACCTGAAAGAACTGCGCGACTTCGGCGATATTCAGGCGCCGCTGATGTCACAGGCAGGAATTGCGCCGGAGCTGACCTCTTTTGATGGCTCGCCGGTCTATAACGATGCGCAACTGATGCAGCGCTGGCTGGACGATCGCACCAAAAGCAGCGATGCCCGTACCGCGACTTTCTATAACCTGATTCCGCTGCATGACGGCACGCGTAACCCTGGCAGTACGAGTACTGCGCCTTATAAACCGCGCGCGCAATTGCTGTTCGATCAGCTGGATACCTTCCTGACTAATCTGGAGAAATCGGGGCGTCGGGTGATGGTGATAATGGTGCCGGAACATGGCGCGGCCGTGGTTGGCGATAAGATGCAGATGTCCGGCCTGCGCGATATTCCCAGCCCGAGCATTACGCATGTGCCGGTAGGCATTCGCTTTGTCGGCATGAAGGCGCCACATCAGGCACAGCCGCTTACCGTCGATGCGCCAACCAGTCTGCAGGCGGTTTCTGAGCTGGTTGCACGCGTGGTGGATGGCCAGGTATTTAATGCCGCGAACGTGAATATGTCGGTACTGACGGAAAACCTGCCGCAGACGCCGGTGGTATCAGAAAACGATAACGCGGTGGTGGTGATGTATCAGGGCAAACCCTGGATTCGCCTGAACGGCGGCGACTGGGTGCCTTACCCGCAGTAAATAAATCCAGCTGACGCAAGCTGGCGTTTAAGATAAAAAAATAGCGGCATTCATTGCCGCTATTTTTTATGGCGAGAAAATTAAGGCTGCGCTGAACCGCGTTGGTTATCGGCTCGCTCAGGCTTTACACGCTTTTATCGACGCGCTTTCTGTTGCCCGGCGCTCAGGTAATATTCTCCGGCGCAATATATTCAATCAGTCGATCGATGATGACAATCACCTGGGAACTCGCCTGCTCCATACGCGCCAGGCTGGCGGAGAGCCCGTCAATATCACCTTTCGCAAACGCATTCAGCGCCGCGCGTCCGTTGTTATGTACGCTGGCATGAGGCTGTTCCAGCTGACGGAATATCTCATTACCGGCAAACAGCGTGTGGCCTTCACCGCTGTAATACCACTTGCCCAGGCGACACTCCTGATGCGTGTTAACGCTGGCTTCTTTTTCTTTATTAAACAGGAAAGAGTAGACCTGCTGTTTCCAGATAATATGATCGAGTTTTACCGTGTTCAGAAATTGCTGGCGAGAAATAAAGCGGATAATTTCCTGCATACGCGCGGAGCGTGAAATCACTTCCTCTAACGCTTCGCAGGCCAGTTCGACATCTTTCTTAACGGTAGTGACGGTATCCATCACGGCCCTGGCATTGTCACAAACCTGGCTGGCCAGATGATGAATATTGCCGGTGATTTTTTCAATTTTGCCAGACTGGTGTTTGACCTCTTCCGCCAGCGTTTTTACCTCGCGCGACAGGACGGAAAAGCCGCGCCCCTGGGTGCCGACCCGCGCCGCTTCAATTGCAGAGTTAATCGCCAGCAGGTTGGTCTGATTCGCCAGGCGATCAATATCGCTTACGCAATCATTAATTTCGCCTACCGCCAGCTGTAACGCCTGGCTGACCTCATTTTCATCTTCCGCACGCCCGGAAAGCTGACAAATAATATCAAGCAAGGCATGAATGCAGTTACGCGCATACAGGTTCTTTTCATTCAGGCGCTCAATGATTTCCTGCTCTTTTTTTAACTGCTCGCTGGAGTTCAACAGGGAGTTGCGGATAATTTCGATACTGCCAATGCCTGAGAGAAGGTTCTGACAAATAATGCGCTCATAGAGCGTGTCATGCTGCGTATCTGTAATTTCCTTCAACACCACATCAGGTTCAGGCTCAGTTTTTTTCCTGGATTTAAATAACCCGAAAGCATAATCCATATTCATTTCGCTTATTTATGTAAGGGTTTATTTATTGAACAACACGCAGAATTGATTAAAGATATTACTATTTTCTTTCCTGCCAGCGCGTATTGTCATCTTAATAACAGCGATGCCGTAAATGCGGCAAGTATATTGGCTGTTATGTATAGAAAAGTAATTATAATAAAAGAAAAAGCCTTAAGCGCTTTCTTCTGCCGTTAGGATAATTGTTAATTAATTGCAGAATTACTTAATAAATAAGGGGAAAGAGAATTAAATTGTGACGCGCTCATATAAATTTAATTAACAATAATGAAGATTATTGTTTGATCGCTTACTAATAATTAACCGCCATAAAATGGCCGCCCCCTCCATAGACTCCTCCGCCGGAAAAACAACACCTAATTAACAGCAGTAAAGAGCAGCTATCAGGCACAGGGATAGCAAGGAAACATGAAAAATAAGGCAATCATCTTTTATCTGCTTATTTTTGACGCCATTCAAAAATATAAAAATCTTTATATTGACGTTAAAAAATGAGCGGCGTAGGCTTTTTTGGCACTGGTTATTTATACAGTATAAATTTTTAATTCGTTGTTTTATCAGATAAAAGAGGGATTTTATGAGTACTGGAGATGGAATCAACCATACCAGTAGCGCTCGCGTTGCTGGTGAAGTAAATGATGGCTCCGCAGGAGGAGCCAGAACAAGTCGTTCAGGCGCAGTGGACGCGTCAGATCATTCAGGGTGGAGCTCTGAAAATAACCCCTGGGGAGGAAATAATTCAGGTAGCGGCATTCATTGGGGGGCGGTTCCGGGCATGGCAACGGTGGCGGCCAGGGGCAGAGCGGTAAGCCTGTCGGCGGCATTAACCTGTCGCTGTTCCCGGAAGCTCAGGCCAGCGTAGCGTATGGCACGCCAGTGAATATCTCGTTAATTGAGGGCGTCTGGGGGCTTTCCGTCTTTCGGGCCGTGCCTGTTCAACAGGCCGTGGCAGCAGCGCTGGCAACCCTGGAACAGCATCTGGTCGCCGGACTGCCTTATGCAGGACGCCTGGCCGGACTTACCTTTGGCCTGCTGATGCCGTCACCCATTGCGCCTGATGATAAAAGGATGATGGCTCGTATTGTTACTACCCTGCCAGCCCAAAAAATAACGGACACCCCGGTCGCATCGTTACCAGTGCAACAGGCAACGGTAAGCATAAAACAGCGTGTTGTAGACATGGTGAAGGACGAGCGACAACATCTGGCGGTGATGGCAGGCAAGCCGATGAGTGTCCCGTTAGTTAATGCAAAACCTACAAAACGGCCAGGCGTATTTACCGCTTCCGTTGTGCCAGGCATGCCGGAACTGCATATAAAGACAGAAGCAGGTAAACCCGCCTCTCTAAGCCAGTCTCAGGGTATTACCCAGGAAAAAGGGGACGTCATGCCAGCAGGTTTTACCGCTGGCGGGAATACACATGATGCAATTATTCGTTTTCCAGCGACCAGTGGTCAGGAACCGGTTTATGTTTCGGTAACGGATCTGATTTCTGTCGAAGAGCTGAAGAAACAACAGGAGGAAGAGCGTCGACGCCAGCAGGCCTGGGATGCGGCGCATCCGCTGGAGGCGGCTGAACGGGAATACCTTACGGCAAGAGCCGATTTTACGGCAGCAGACAGCGTTTACCAGCAGCAAAAAAACACGCTGGATACGCTGAAAACCTCAGCAGAAGGGCTGGCGTTGACGGATGCTGCTCGCCATCCGATTAAATCCAGCACTACGCATAAGATTTATGTGACAGAATCAGGTTTTCGCGGCGAGATGGTTGTCACAACTGAAGCAACTATCGATAACCAAACTCATCTTAATTATCTGTTAGCGCACGATGGGCTGGCTTATAAACGTAATATTCTCAAAGATACAAAAGTGGTGCTGACAGAGGATGAGGAAGGCGATAAAGCCATTTATAAAGCTGAGTACCAGGAATATGACAAGTTACGCCAGCGCCTTCTTGACACCCGCAATAAAATCGCCACAGCTGAAAAAGCGCTGTCGACAGCTCTGGAAAGCCGCAGACAAAAGGAAAAACAAGCGCAGGATGCTGAAAATAAATTAAAGAAAGAAAAGGCGAAGGCAGCAGCTAAAGTACAGGCAGACGCGGAGGCCGCAGCTAAAGCAAAGGCACAAGCAGAAGCCAAAGCGAAAGCGCAGGCATTAACTGAAGCGAAAGCCAGACTGGAAGCAGCCATGCCTGCCTCCAACGCCATTGTTCTGGGCAACCTGCCCGGCACATTAGAATTTACGATTGCGGGCTACGGTACATGGAGTGGCTCTTCCGCCACAGAAAACACTATCGCCCGTGAGCTTACTATTGGAGGCAAGTATTACATTAGCAATCTAACCGGGGCCCCGGCGCTGGTTAAAAACCTGGAAAGCGCCCTGGCCCGTGGCACGGCCGCGCTGCTCAGTTCAGCCAGTCTGAGCGCCACCGTGAGTATCGCGAATATCTGGTCGCTGAATGCTGGCGCAGGCAGTGATAAAGTACCACTAATGCTCTCTCTGCCGTTAAATACGTTAACGGGAAAAGATAATCACCTTCAGCCAGGAACCCGTACCGCAGAGTTACCGGTGCGTGCTTCGCTGGCAGAGGAGCATAATCATCCCGTCTTAAAGCTGCTGAAAACGGCGATGGCGGCCTGTCAAAAACCGTACCGGTGCTCAATGTCGAGCATGATGAAAAAACGGGGCTGGATTGCATCAGGGTTCCGGCTGGAAAGGGATTTCCGTCACGCACGATATTAATTAATCCCATACCGGTAAATACGCCGTTCCCTTCCCATACCGGCGATATATATGGTGATTCGCTTCTCGGGATTCCTTCTCACCCCGCAGGAGAAATTGCGCCTGTACCGGAAGCTGAGGCGATTACCACGCCAGCAACGGATATTGTTGAACCGCAAGATTTTATTTACTGGCGACCTGACGCCAGCGGCACAGGCGTTGAGCCGGTATATGTAGTGCTGAGTAGTCCTTATGGTGAAACCAATGCCACAGGGAAATACAGCGGGCGCCCGTTTAATACTGACAAAGCGGGCGGCCCGATCCAAAAACTGAACTGGCGCACGGCGGTTATCGAGCGTGCAGGAGTAGATAAGGTGAAATTACATACGGGGCGATTTGGGGAAGATGCAGGCAATAAAGTTATGATTGATCGGCTCGAAAAAATATTGAAAGGTGAGCTTGTTGCGACTGATACAGACAAGAGGTTTTATACCCATGAAATTAGAGAACTGGAACGATACAGGAATCTGGGAGTTAGGGATGGAGAACTACCTGAAAATGAGTCTGAAGTTTGGAATAATACTCATACTGCAACGTTAGAAGATTATCAAATTGATACGAATACGCAGCCTCTCTATACTCCAGAAGCTGAAATTGCAGCCAGCAAATATTGAGTAAGGAAATATAAATGTTAGATATAGAAAGCATTATCAGAAATGAAAGCGTGGAAGATGTTCTTTTGTATTTTGCTCTAAGAACCTCCTACCCAAGCATTGATCGAATGTACGTAAAATATAAATTTGAAGTAATTTCCAGCCGTGAATTAATGCTAACCCATCAACGTTTAATAGAGGAAGGAAAATTATTAAAAACTGGTAAGCCATTGCCAGAAAAAGGCCCCAACTGGAAGGAACCTGAGTTTGTTAAGCAAAAGAAATACGGTATAGAATAATCAAATAAATCCTGATAAAAGTATTACCGCCTGCAAAACAAAGCGGTATTGCAGGCTTAGTTTGACACACGGTTTAGCGCAGAACGGAGCCGGTAAATAAGCCGTTCCCTTCCCATACCGGCGATATATATGGTGATTCGCTTCTCGGGATTCCTTCTCAACCCGCAGGAGAAATTGCGCCTGTACCGGAAGCTGAGGTGATTACCACGCCAGCAACGGATATTGTTGAACCGCAAGATTTTATTTACTGGCGACCTGACGCCAGCGGCACAGGCGTTGAGCCGGTATATGTGGTGCTGAGCGCCCCACTGGATTCAGGCAAATTTACCCGGAAGCAGTTAAATAAAAAGTTTAATTAAGGAAAGAGGTTAAAACTATTCTGGATAAATATCAGTTAAATAATTAAAGGCTGTTAAATTAATAATGCCATCCTGTCTGGATGGCATTATTTTTTATGTTTATCGCAGTCTTACAGAAAAGAATCTATAAGCCCGCCTGTTTTGGGACAACATTAACTGACTTTCTGCTGCTCATCCTGATCAACGGCGAAGCAGGCGATCTGCTGCTCGCCATACTGTTTCAGCTGCGGCTGTAGCTGAACACAGGTGCCGAAGCGGCGGCGGCAGCGCGCGTTAAAGGCGCAGCCGGGCGGCGGACTAAGCGGGCTGGGCAGTTCGCCGGTCAGCTTGATGCGCTCGCGTCGATCGTCCGGGTTCAGGCGCGGCGTCGCCGAAAGCAGCGCCTGCGTATAAGGATGGCGCGGGTTGGAGAAAATCGCCTCTTTACTGCCCTTCTCCACGCAGCGGCCCAGATACATCACCATCACCTCATCAGCGATATGCTCTACCACCGACAGATCGTGCGAGATAAAGACGTAGGACAGGCCCATATCCTGCTGCAAATCCATCATCAGATTCAGTACCTGAGCGCGCACCGACACGTCGAGCGCCGAAACCGGCTCATCGGCGATCAGCACGTCAGGATCGAGCATCAGGCCGCGCGCGATAGCGATACGCTGGCGCTGGCCGCCGGAAAACATATGCGGATAGCGATCGTAATGTTCGGTCTTCAACCCAACCTTCGCCATCATCTCCAGCGTTTTTTCCCGGCGCTCCTCCTTGCTGAGCGTGGTATTAATCAGCAGCGGCTCTTCCAGAATCTGGCTCACTTTCTTACGCGGATTGAGCGAGCCGTAGGGGTTTTGAAACACAATCTGGATTTTCTGCCGACGCAATTTTTGCGCCTGCGGATCGTGTTTCAGCAAATCCTGGCCGTGCCAGAACAGCTGCCCTTCGGTCGGCGTTTCAATCATGGTCAGCAGGCGGCCCAGCGTGGATTTGCCACAGCCCGACTCGCCTACCACCGCCAGCGTTTTCCCGCGCTCCAGGTTAAACGAGACGCCGTCCAGCGCCTTCACCAGTCGCGGCTGGCCGAACAGCCCTTTCCGCACCGGGTAATGCTTTTTCAGATCGATAGCCTGCAGCAGATACTGCTGCTCTTGAGTTTCAGGACGCATAGGTTGGTCTCCCGGCATCATCCAGCGGATAGTGACACTTGGACTGACGCCCCGGAATATCACGGAGTTCAGGTTCTGCCACACGGCAATGGTCGGTGGCGTAGGGGCAGCGCGGATTAAGCAGGCAGCCCGTCGGTCGATCGTATTTACCCGGCACCACGCCCGGCAGCGAGGCCAGCCGCGCTTTATCCGCCGCAAATTCCGGCAGCGCGCGCAGCAGCGCCTGAGTATAAGGATGGCGCGGCGCTTTGAAAATGTCGCTCGCCTTGCCGGTCTCCACCACCTGTCCGGCGTACATCACAATGATGTGCTGCGCCGCTTCCGCCACCAGCGCCAGATCGTGCGTAATCAGGATCAGCGCCATGTTCTCCTGCTTTTGCAGCTCCAGCAGCAGTTCAATGATCTGCGCCTGAATGGTCACGTCGAGCGCGGTGGTCGGCTCGTCGGCAATCAGCAGGCGCGGACGGCAGGCGATCGCCATAGCAATCATCACGCGCTGGCTCATACCACCGGAAAGCTGGTGCGGATAAACATCCAGCCGCGATTCAGGATCGGGAATGCCCACCTGATTCAGCAGATCGATAGCGCGCTGCCGCCGGGTGCGGCGGTTGCCGCCCTGGTGAACTTTAATCGCTTCCATAATCTGATAGCCGACGGTGTAGCACGGATTCAGGCTGGTCATCGGATCCTGGAAAATCATCGCCACTTCCGAGCCGACCAGCTGACGCCGCTCTTTCTCAGAGATGCGCTTCAGATCGCGCTGGTTAAACTCCAGCTTGTCCGCCATTACGCGGCCTGGATAATCAATCAGGCCCATAATCGCCAGCGAACTGACCGATTTGCCGGAGCCGGATTCGCCGACAATGCCGACAACCTGCCCCTGTTCTACCTGGTAACTGATGCGGTCAACCGCACGGAACGGTGCTTTTTCATCGCCGAAATGCACCGACAGTTTTTCTATATTTAATAACGCCATCTCGGTGCCTCTTTACTGCTTGAGTTTCGGGTCGAGCGCATCACGCAAACCATCGCCCATCAGGTTAAATGCCAGAACGGTCAGCAGGATCACCAGTCCAGGGAACGTGACCACCCACCAGGCACTTTGCGCATACTGCAATACGTCGGAGAGCATGGTGCCCCACTCCGGCGTCGGCGGCTGCGCGCCCATTCCGAGAAAGCCCAGCGCGGCCATATCGAGGATCGCGTTGGAGAAGCCCAGCGATGCCTGCACGATCAACGGCGCCAGACAGTTAGGCAGAATATTGACGAACATCTGACGCACCGCGCCCGCGCCCGCCACGCTGGAGGCGGTGACGTAATCGCGATTCACCTCGACCAGCACCGCCGCGCGCGTCAGACGGATATAGTGCGGCAACGCCACGAAGGTCAGCGCCAGCGACGCATTGACGATGGAAGGACCGAAGATCGCCACCAGCACCAGGGCCAGCAGCAGACTCGGCAGCGCCAGCATAATATCGACCAGACGCATAATCGCCGCATCGACCGCGCCGCCGACGTAACCCGCCAGCAGGCCGAAAATGACGCCGAGGATCAGCGACAGCAACACCACCAGACAGCCGACCAGCAGCGACAGGCGCGCGCCATACATCAGACGCGACAGCACGTCACGGCCCACGTCATCGGTGCCAAGAATATATTGCCAGCTGCCGCCATCCTGCCAGACCGGTGGACGCAGCAGCGCGTCACGGAACTGCTCCGCCGGGCCGTGCGGCGCCAACAGGCCAGCAAAAATCGCCACCGTCACCATAATGACGATATAGCCCAGACCGACGACTGCGCCTTTATTACGTTTAAAGTAGTGCCAGAACTCCTGAAACGGCGTCATGGGCTTGGGTGCAGCGCTGACGCTGCCCGGATCAACAACAGACATAGCGCCCCCTTATTTTTTATGTCGAATGCGCGGGTTAACCACGCCGTAAAGCAGATCAACCAGCAGGTTAACCAGAATGATCAGCGTGGCGACCATCAGCACGCCGCCCTGCACCACCGGATAGTCACGGCGCTGTAAGGCTTCAATCAGCCAGCGGCCCAGGCCAGGCCAGGAGAAGATGGTTTCGGTCAGAATCGCGCCGGCCAGCAGCGTACCGATCTGCAGACCAATTACCGTCACCACCGGCAACATGGCGTTGCGCAGCGCATGAACGATGATGACGCGCATACGCGTCAACCCTTTCGCGCGCGCGGTGCGAATATAGTCCTCGCCCAGCACTTCCAGCATTGAGGAACGCGTCATACGCACAATCACCGCCAGCGGAATGGTGCCCAGTACAATGGCGGGCAGAATCATATGCATCACGGCATCTTTAAAGTCGCCCGACTCGCCCCAGATCAGCGTATCGATCAGCACGAAACCGGTCAGCGGCTGCGTATCGTCGAGGAACACCGCGTCACCCAGCCGCCCGGAAACCGGCGTCAGGTTCAGCTGTACCGAGACCAGCATGATCAGCATGATGCCCCACCAGAAAATCGGCATTGAGTAGCCGGTCAGGGAGATGCCGACCGCGGTATGGTCGAAAATGGAGCCGCGTTTTACCGCCGCCAGTACGCCAACCGGAATACCAACGATCACCGCAAACAGCATGGCGCAGATGCCCAGTTCCAGCGTCGCTTTAAAGCGCGGCACAAACTCATCCCATACCGGCGTGCGGCTTTTCAGGGAGATGCCAAGGTCACCGTGCAGGACGCCGTTAATATAGGTGAGATACTGTTTCCACAGCGGCTGATCCAGCCCAAGCTGGGCCATAAGCTGTGCGTGACGCTCCGGGGAGATCCCGCGCTCGCCCGCCATGATCAGCACCGGATCGCCAGGGATCAGATGGACAAAAGCGAACGTTAACAGGGTAATACCGATAAACGTTGGGATCACCAGACCCAAACGTCGGAATATGAACTGCAACATAATCCGGTTTCTCTATTTTTATCCCGCCGCTAAGGGCAGGTTTTGCTCACATCCTGCGCTGGCGTGAAGCCAGACGCGACGCAAAGATTTGCGCCTTCGCCATTTTTCGTTCGGGTAAAAGCTGTTTCAGCCGCAGACAACGCCGTCGGGCTGTCGCTACCGGTAACACTTACCGGCAGCGACAGTGACGTGATTAATCGGGCCAGACGTTACCGGCCCCGTTGATTATTCAGCGATATCGACGTTAACGAAGTAGTGTCCGCCCAGCGGATCGACCACGTAGTTAGATACTTTTTTACTTACCGGCTCATAGACCGTGGAGTGCGCGATGATCAGCGCGGGCGCCTGATCGTGCATCACCACCTGAGCCTGCTTGTAAAGCTGAATGCGTTTTTGGTGGTCGTCCGTGGCGCGCGCAGGCTGGATTAAATCTTCAAAAGATTTGTCGCACCAGCGCGAATAGTTGGAGCCATCTTTGGCTGCCGCACAGCTGAACAGCGTAGCGAAGAAGTTATCTGGATCCCCATTGTCGCCGGTCCAGCCCATCATCACCGTCTGATGTTCGCCATCTTTGGCGCGCTTCAGATATTCGCCCCACTCGTAGGTCACGATTTTGGCTTTCACGCCGATTTTCGCCCAGTCAGCCTGAATCATCTCCGCCATGCGGCGGGCGTTCGGGTTGTAAGGACGCTGAACCGGCATCGCCCACAGATCGATAGCGAAGCCGTCAGCCATGCCCGCTTCTTTCAGCAGTTCTTTGGCTTTGGCCGGATCGTAAGGATAATCCTGCACTTCATCGTTATAGCCCCACATGGTCGGCGGGATCAGGTTTTTCGCAGACTGACCGGCGCCCTGATAAACGGCGTCGATAATCGCCTTTTTATTCACGGCCATGGTCAACGCCTGACGTACCTTCAGGTTATCCAGCGGCTTCTTCTCTACGTTGAATGAGAGATAGCCGACGTTCAGACCTGGCTGCTCCATCAGGTTGATGTTTTTATCCTGCTTCATGCGGGCAATGTCCGCCGGGTTCGGATAAGGCATCACCTGACACTCGCCTTTTTGCAGTTTGGCATAGCGCACCGAAGCATCCGGCGTGATGGAGAAGACTAAACGATCGATTTTCGGCTTAGTGCCCCAGTAATCAGCGTTGGCTTTATACAGGATGCGCGAGTCTTTTTGGTATTGCAGCAGCTGGAACGGACCGGTGCCGACCGGGTTCAGGTCAACTTTTTCCGGCGTGCCCGCCTGCAGCATCTTGTCGGCATATTCTGCGGAGAGAATAGACGCGAAATCCATGCCCAAGTCAGCAAGGAACGGCGCTTCCTGGCGGGTCAGCGTAAAGCGCACGGTGTAGTCGTCAACCTTCTCGATTTTGCTGATCAGGTTGGGCATATCCATGCCTTCAAAGTATTCGTAGTTTCCACCGGAAACCCCGTGATATTTGTTGTTCTTATCGAGCTGGCGCTCAAAGGTAAAGACCACGTCGTCGGCGTTAAAATCGCGCGTCGGTTTGAAATCTTTGGTGGTGTGCCACTTCACGCCTTTACGCAGATGAAAAGTATAGGTTTTGCCATCGGCGCTGACGTCCCATTTTTCGGCCAGAGCAGGATGCAGTTCGGTGGTACCGATTGTGAACTCCACCAGACGGTTATAAACCTGGCGGGAGCTGGCATCGTAGGTCGTGCCGGAGGTAAACAGCTGCGGGTTAAAGCCTTCCGGTGATCCTTCTGAACAATAAACCAGGGTCTTCGCCTGAACGCTGACGGCAACGGTCATTGCAATCAGGCTCAGGCCGACCTTTAGCACCCCTGATTTAGCCAAGGAAATACTCATGCTTATGCTCCAGTGTGTGATGTGTGTTGTGCGCGTATGCCCGGCCTGTGTTTTTTTTGTGCGACCGGTGCGGGCTGTAAGTTAAGAAGAGGTGGCTCATTCTGACGACGTGAAAGCTATCAGAAGAATCCGCTTCCCTTACTCCAGTGAAACATCAATTTGTCAACAGAATGAAAGAAGGTCAATACGGATATGAGGTATTTACACAGAGTGTGAGAAACCGCAAGCAAACATAAAAAAAACCTGCCACTAACAAAACCAGCGGAATAATTGGTTACATGACTAAATAACCCGATAATTAACGGGTGAAAAAGCAACCACCCAGCAGGTTCAACCGCAAAAAAACGTTTAAAATTTATCGTCGAACGCTGCATAACTGAACGATTTGATAGCTGTTCAGGCTGAGAGCTAGCTAAAAATGCTGCGTTAAGAGAATAAGAAATCATCGGCGCACCACAATCGGTCACCGGAATGATGCGCTGAAAAATAAGCAGCAAAGCCAGCGATAGCGCGCTCTATCTCTCTGAGATTGCAAATAATAACGATTAACAACGTTGATGCAGGCGAGTGGGATAAAAGAAGAAGATATGTCTGGCGAGCAGGTCATAACCGCAAGCGATGTCTGAGCAGCAAAAAGCGTGCGGGATAAGACGAAAAGGCATGAAAATCTGGCGTGCTAAAACGTAAAAACCCCAGTCATTGCTGACTGGGGCCTGGGATTTGGTCGGCGAGAGAGGATTTGAACCTCCGACCCACACGTCCCGAACGTGTTGCGCTACCAGGCTGCGCTACTCGCCGATGGGGGCGCATCTTACTGAGGTCGCCGCCGTGCGTCAATGACTTTTTCACGCCGCGCGGGTCAACTGCATGAAAAGCATTCACTCAGGCGGCGCGCGCCTCTCCGTCAGCTTTTGCCAGCAACTTTCGCTTCCGGCGCCTGGCACCAGTTGTTGGCCGCGTTTATACCGCCGTCCGGCGAGGTGTACCCCAGGCAACCCAGAATGGTATCGAAAAACTCAACGTGACGATGGGTTTTCCCGATACGCTGCTGGGCCTGTAAGCGCTCAAACGCCTCTTTATTATGCGAGTCCGCCAGATATTTATCGGAGGCCCAGACAATCATCGGCACGCGGAACTGCTCCGGCGGCGCCATTTCACGCGGCGTACCGTGGAGGTGCATATTGTCGCTAATGGATTCGCCGTGATCGGAGGCGTAAAACACAATCGCTTTCTTATCGCGCAGCTGGTCATAAACGCTGTCCAGCACGGTATCGGTATACAGCACTGAGTTATCAAACGCGTTGATCAGCTGATCTTTACTGCACTCGTCATCCACGCCCATACATTCCGGCGTGTAACGCGCATAGCTACGCGGATAGCGCTGGGAATAGAGATAGTGCGAACCTTTGGTATGCAAAACCACCAGATGCTTACCCTTTGGATGTCGGTCAAGCGAGGCCTTCAGTTCCGGGATCAGCAGCATATCGTCTACCGCCTTGCCCTGGTTACGCGGCTCCGAGCCAATCTGCTCGCGGAAGGCGAAATTATCGGCATGGGTATTATCGTAAAACCAGACCTCGCTCTGCATAGCGAACAGCTCAGAACTGAAGCCCAGCGATTTCAGAACGGAAAAGATGTTCTCTTCTTTCAGCGTGCGGCCAGGGTTATCTTCGGTGCCGCCTTCGCGAACAAACATGCAGCGCAGCGAAAGTTTGGTTGCGGTATCACAGGACTCGCCGCGAAAAGCGACCAGGTTTTTCTCATGGGAGAGCTTCGGCGTGGTATCGCGCTCGTAGCCCAGCAGCCCCATATGATCCCAGCGGGTGGTTTCGCCAATCACAAACACCACATAGGTATCATCAATGCCCGGCGGCGCCACATAAGTGAATTTCTTCGCCGGATCGAGCAGTTCCTGGCCGTCAACGGTTTCATCAATGCGCGTCCAGGCGAACAGGCCCAGCGCGGCCAGCCAGTTGGACGGCAGATAAGAGTGCGCCACTACGCCGCCATAACTTGGCAGATCAATATTGGTAATTTCTTCGTTGGTTTTTTGCAGCTTGTCAAAATAGCGGATCGGCAGCCAGACCAGCGCAACCGCCAGCAGCATAATCCCTATCGGTTTCAGGCGCTGACCGGGCGTTTTCAGCTGTTCGATTAACGTCAGACGCAGACGGTTACGCCAAATCATCAGCAGCGGCAGCGCGCTGACCACCACCATCCACAGCATAAAGCGGTAGCCCACCACCTCTTTGGAGAGATCGGTATCGGTGGTCATCACCGAAGCCACAATGCCGTAGCCGATCACCACGTTAAAGAAGGCCATATAGTAGGCGGCGGCCACCGATATCAGCACCAGCAGCGTGGCGAGAACGCGGTAAAAGAGCTTTCCGCCCAGCGACAGCAGACGCATCAGGAAGAAAGTAAGCAATACGATAGCCACCACTTCCGCCACGGCTGACAGCCAGTCAGAAAAAGAGGACTTACTGAGGAAAGGATCAAAACGGCGATAAAATATGGGTAGATTCAGCAAAATGCCAATGTAGAGTGACAGCAAAAGCGAGAGTTTTTGCTGAGTAAGTGATTTTATATAATTCATTCGACCTTCTTTATTCCCGGCGCAACATGTACTTTACAAACGCTATTCAGACCGCTTCGTTGCGCCAGAGTTCTTACCAGTAATCGCAATATTCTCACTGCGTGATGAACAAAAGGATTCTGAGCGGAAAAAGGAGCCTTTTCCGGTGAAGCGCGGCTAGTTAACCACAGTTAGCCGCCAGGATCAGCGAATTTTCGCCATCGTTACGAGAAAGCGCGCAGTTTGTTAATGCGGGAAAAGAACAGAAAGGCTGCGAACGCGTGGTCAGACGCGTTCGCAAACAGCGTTAGCTGATGATATTTAAGGTGACGTCGATATTATTACGGGTGGCATTAGAATAAGGACAAACAATATGCGCCGCGTCCACCAGCTTTTGTGCTTCCGCTTCGTCCATGCCCGGCAGATGAATATTCAGCGTGGCTTCAATACCAAAACCGGTCGGCAATGGACCGATACCAACTTCACCTTCAATAAACGCCTCTTTCGGCATCGCAATTTTATCGCGTGAAGAAACAAACTTCATTGCGCCGAGGAAACAGGCCGAATAACCCGCGGCAAACAGCTGCTCAGGATTGGTGGCATCGCCGCCTGCGCCGCCCATCTCTTTCGGTACGCCGAGCTTAACGTCCAGCACGCCGTCTGAAGAAGTCGCGCGGCCATCACGTCCGCCTGTTGCTTTCGCTTTTGCACGATAGATCACTTTTTCTAATGACATAGTAAACTCCTTCGATGTTTTATACGCAATTAAATCGCGCACTATTTAATGAATACTGTATAATAAATTCTGGCCTGTCCCGCCGCCAGCGGCGGGAAACTTAACGATTAAGGTTGTCGCGCAGCTGCTCCAGCTGCCCTTTAAGATTTTTCAGCGCCGCCAAATCGCAATCTGACGCGCAAAGTACCGATTCAGGAATGCTTAAAGCTTTTTCCCGCAGCGCGCGGCCTTCGTCAGTCAGCGTCACCACCACCTGACGTTCATCCCGACGCGAACGCTGGCGTAATAACAATCCCGCCGCCTCCAGCCTTTTCAACAGCGGCGTTAAGGTGGCGGAATCGAGAAACAGACGCTCGCCAATATCCGATACCGTTACCTCGTCCCGCTCCCACAACACCAGCATCACCAGATATTGCGGATAGGTAATGCCGAGCCGCGTCAGCAGCTGCCGATAAAGCTTATTCATCGCCAGATTGGCCGAATAGAGCGCGAAGCAGAGCTGGCTATCCAGCAGTAGCGCATCTGACGCTTTTTTGTCATCTTGATGTGTACTCATGCGTGACAATATAGATAGCGCACTACATAATTGCAAGCGAGTTTTTATTAACCACCAGGGGAGGTACCGATGCTGTCACTGGAAGAACGCGCAAGACGTTACGCTACCGAGGTGCATGCCGCTGCCGGCCAGCGCCGCAAATATACCGATGAGCCTTATATCGTGCATCCCGCCGCGGTGGTGGAACTGGTGCGCAGCGTAACGGACGATGAAAACATGCTGGCCGCCGCCTGGCTGCATGACACGGTAGAAGATACCGGCACTACGCAGGCGGATATTGCGCAGCAGTTTGGCAACGAGGTTGCTGCGCTGGTCGCCATGTTGACCGACAGTTCGCAGCCGCAGGCCAAAAACCGTGCGGCACGGAAAGTAGCGCATTTTCGCCATACCGCAGATGCTTCACCGCAGGCGCAAACCATCAAGCTGGCGGACATCATCGATAATACGCGGGCCATTGTGCAGTACGATCCGCACTTTGCGCGCATCTACCTGGCAGAAAAGCAGGTGCAGATTGGTTTACTCCAGCAGGGCGACGCCACGCTCTGGCAACAGGCGCAGGTGACTATTGCGCAGGGCATCGCGCAGCTGCGTCAACGCCCTTATAACGTACCGGAAGCCTGGTTTACCCGTCAGGCAGCGAAGTACTCGCTTTAACATTTAACGTGTCCAGTAGCGAGGGCGATCTGTCGCCCGCAGCTTTAGCACAAGCTGCTCGTCCAGCAGACTCCAGCAGCGTATTGATGACGATTGAGCCATGCCCGGATGGCGCCCATAAAAAAACCCGCCAGATGGCGGGTTCTTTTATGCGATTTGCGCATTCAGTCAAGCAGCTGTCGACCCAGGTAAGGATTGGAGTGCAGTAACTGCATCAGCTTTTGGGCGCTGCCTGATGGGCGGGTGCGTCTCGCTTCCCAACTTTTCACTGAAGAGACGCTCACGCCCATCACGCGGGCAAATTCATCAATTTTCATACCGGTCATTTCGCGCAGGCGTTGTGGTTCTGGAACGGAAACGTTTTTTTCTTGCTGCGCAGAGCAATGGCTTACAACATTCCGTGTTAATACAATTTGTTCAAGACTGCTGAGTAACTCAACCATGGGATCTTTTACTTCCATAGCACACTCCTAAAACTCACTATGAACTACGTGAAAGAGGACAGAGATAAGAACCTGAAGCCCAGGCTCAGAATGCCGGTTTGTTGCAGGGGTGAAAGCGCAAGGCTGAGCAACATAAATCGGGAATTTAAGTATTAGACGATCGCTGGAGATTTGCCGCTCGTTTTCTGGATATTTTTCGATCTTGCTTTCTGATGAAATTTTTAAAACAGGCGACCACTTTTGGCTTATCAGGCGTAACGCGGCACAGCGGTACGCTAACTTCACGATAATTCACTATTAATTCATTAATAGCCATATTCAGCCTGGTCGCATTGATCTATGCTTTAGGCACCTTAACGCGGCGGCCACGCTGCCTTATTAAACAGAGATTTTGTTCATTTACAGGAGTAAACGCTATGGCGACTGGAGTTTCCCGCGTCTGGATGCGTCTGTGGCTGCCGTTGGCAGCGATGCTGATTGTCCTGCAGCTTACCGGCTGTGGTGATAAAGAAGGCGAACAACGTAAGGCTTTCAGTGATTTTCTACAGAATACCGTGATGCGTAGCGGTGAACATTTACCGGCGCTGAGCGAAGATCAAAAGCAGCGCTTTGGCAACTACGCCAGCGATTACGCCATCATTTATGATTTTTCTCAGCAGTTGAATAAAGCGGTCGATCAGGGCCTGCGTCCGGTCGTGGACGAACTTTCCGCGCTGCGGGTGCCGCAGGATTATCTGACGCGCCGCGACGCGCTGCGTCAGGCAAGCGGTACGCTGAGCGTGCTGGCGCAGCAGCTGCAGAATGCGAAAACCCAGGCGGACAGCAGCAAAGCCGCGCTGAAACAGCCGGACGATCTGAAGCCGATTTACGATCGCGTTTATACCAAAGTAGTCACGCAGCCAGCCTCCTCACTGCAACCGTTGCTGCCTGCGCTCCAGTCGCTGAGCCAGGATGTGGTGCAGGCAGGCGATTTCCTGCAGCAGCAGGGAGCGCGCGTCTCCTTTAATGATAATGGCGTTCAGTTCCCAACGCAGGAGCAGGCCAGCCAGTACAACACGCTGATGAGCAATGTGTCGTCGAAAGCGCAGGCGCTCACTCAGGCGCAAAGCGCGGTTCAGGGCGGCTTCCAGTGATCATGCGGCGGGCGCTTAACGGTCGCGCCCGCTGTATCAATCCGCGCTTTATTTCTTCCACCTCCTTGTACTGCTTTCCTTTAGCCCGTTTACTTTTCCGGCAGTCAGGCATCGCTTTCTCTTTATCAGCTCTTGTTTTGCTGTTTTCCACCGTTTCCCTTTAAACCATTTTGTTTCCCGCCTGGCGGGCATCGCTTTCTTTTTGACGGGCCTTTTGCTTGAGCGTTTTACCGCCCGTTTCCTTTTAATCTCTTTAACTTTTTTCATTGGCGTTTTTCGGGCCAGGTAAAAATGTGATCCGACGCATTTTCATGCCAACATTTCCTGTGATCTAAATCACAATCATGAAATAAACCTACAGCAAAAAAGTGTGATCAACATCACTTATCACCAGCCCATCTCGACGATAATTTCAGCACTGTTTTTTTCAATATGCGCTTTTATGTGATCTACTTCACTAAAAACAGCGTTATCGACTACCTCTAAATGTGATATTCCTCACTTTGACCGGCTCACTACGCAGCGTCATAAACTAGTGCTAGAGTCCGCCTGCATACAGTAATTCGACGGCTCCCCGCCGAAACGTCTTAACAAAATCACGCGCTCTCTTATTTGTCAGCGCGTAACAATAAGGGGTGTGTTTTTATGTCCTCATCAGTCAAGGTCAAGGTTCAAAGCTTTGGTCGCTTTCTGAGTAATATGGTGATGCCCAATATCGGTGCGTTTATCGCCTGGGGTATCATCACCGCGTTATTTATTCCTACCGGCTGGTTGCCTAACGAAACGTTAGCGAAACTGGTTGGCCCGATGATCACCTATCTGCTGCCGCTGCTTATCGGTTATACCGGCGGACGCCTGGTTGGCGGCGATCGCGGCGGCGTGGTCGGCGCAATCACTACCATGGGCGTGATTGTCGGCGCGGATATGCCGATGTTCCTCGGCTCGATGATTGCTGGTCCGCTGGGCGGCTGGGCGATCAAAACCTTTGACCGTGCAATAGACGGCAAGATTAAAAGCGGCTTCGAGATGTTGGTTAACAACTTCTCCGCCGGGATTATCGGCATGCTGCTGGCGATTCTGGCGTTCCTCGCCATTGGCCCGCTGGTAGAAGGGCTGTCGCATATTCTGGCCGCTGGCGTGAATATCATGGTGCAGAATAACCTGCTGCCGCTGACCTCGATCTTTGTTGAACCGGCGAAAATCCTGTTCCTCAACAACGCCATCAACCACGGCATCTTCTCGCCGCTGGGTATCCAGCAGGCCAGCGAAGCCGGTAAATCTCTCTTCTTCCTGATTGAAGCCAACCCGGGTCCGGGCATGGGCGTGCTGATGGCCTATATGTTCTTTGGCCGTGGCAATGCGAAACAGTCCGCAGGCGGCGCAGCGATTATCCACTTCCTGGGCGGCATTCATGAGATCTACTTCCCGTATGTGCTGATGTCGCCGCGCCTGCTGCTGGCGGTGATCCTGGGCGGTATGACCGGCGTCTTTACCCTGACGCTGCTGAACGGCGGCCTGGTCTCTCCGGCGTCACCAGGTTCTATCCTTGCGGTGCTGGCAATGACGCCAAAAGGCGCCTACTTCGCCAATATCGCCGCGCTCGTGGCTGCTTTCGCTGTCTCCTTCGTGGTCTCCGCTATTCTGCTGAAAACCAGCAAAGTAAAAGACGAAGACGATATTGAAGCCGCAACCCGTCGTATGCAGGACATGAAAGCGCAGTCGAAAGGTCAGGCGGGCGCGCCTGCCGCCGCTGGCATGAACGGCGACCTGAGCCACGTGCGCAAAATCATCGTGGCCTGCGATGCCGGTATGGGCTCCAGCGCCATGGGCGCGGGCGTGCTGCGTAAGAAAGTACAGGATGCCGGGCTGTCGCAGATCTCCGTGACCAATACCGCCATCAATGCGCTGCCGGGCGATGTTGACCTGGTGATCACTCACCGTGACCTTACCGAGCGCGCCATGCGTCAGGCGCCGCACGCGCAGCATATTTCGCTGAATAACTTCCTCGACAGCGGCCTGTACAGCGATCTGACCGCCCGTCTGGTGGACGCGCAGCGCAGCGCGGTTCATCGCGAAAAGGTCAACGCCACCCTGAGCGACAGCTTCGACACCAGCAACGAACATCTGTTTAAGCTCGGCGCCGACAATATCTTCCTTGGCCAGCACGCCGCCAGCAAAGAAGAGGCGATCCGCTTCGCCGGCGAGCAGCTGGTGAAAGGCGGTTATGTTGAGCCAGAATATGTCGATGCGATGCTGGAACGTGAGAAACTGACGCCGACCTATCTGGGCGAATCCATTGCGGTGCCGCACGGCACGGTCGACGCGAAAGATCGCGTGCTGAAGACCGGCGTGGTGTTCTGCCAGTATCCGCAGGGCGTTCGCTTCGGTGAGGAAGAGGATGACATCGCTCGCCTGGTGATTGGTATCGCTGCCCGTAACAACGAGCATATCCAGGTCATCACCAGCCTGACCAACGCGCTGGATGATGAAAGCGTGATTGAGCGCCTGGCCAACACCAACAGTGTCCAGGAAGTGCTGGAGCTGCTTACCGGTCAGCCAGCCTAATCCATCGCTTATATTGAGGGGCCGCTCTGCCCGGCCCCGCTATCAGGGCAAGGCAGACCTTGCCCCTTTTTTATTTTAAAGGTTATCGCAACGATGAAAGCATTACATTTCGGCGCCGGTAATATCGGTCGTGGTTTTATCGGCAAACTGCTGGCGGACGCCGGTATTGAACTGGTTTTCGCTGACGTCAATCAGGCGGTGCTGGACGCGTTAAACGCCCGTCATCAGTATCCGGTACATGTCGTCGGCGAGCAGGCGCAGGTCGAAACCGTGACCGGCGTCAGCGCGGTAAACAGCACCAGCGACGACATCATCGACCTGGTTGCTGAGGTAGATATTGTTACCACGGCGGTTGGCCCACAGATTCTGGAACGCATCGCAGGCAGCATCGCGCGCGGCCTGGCCAAACGCAGTGATAGCGCTAACTCCCGTCCGCTGAATATTATCGCCTGTGAAAATATGGTGCGCGGCACCAGCCAGCTGAAACAGCATGTACTGGCTGCCCTGCCGGAAAATTATCACGTCTGGGTTGAACAGCATGTCGGCTTTGTCGATTCCGCCGTGGATCGTATCGTGCCGCCCGGCGAAGCGGGCAGCAGCGATCCGCTGGAAGTAACGGTCGAAACCTTCAGCGAATGGATCGTTGATAAAACGCAGTTCAAAGGCACGCTGCCTGATATTCCTGGCATGGAGCTGACCGACAACCTGATGGCGTTCGTTGAGCGCAAGCTGTTTACGCTGAACACCGGCCACGCGATCGCCGCCTATCTCGGGCAGTTGGCGGGCCATCAAACCATTCGCGACGCGATTCTCGATCCGGCGATACGTGCGGTAGTGAAAGGCGCGATGCAGGAGAGCGGCGCGGTGCTGATCAAGCGCTACGGCTTTGATGCGGAAAAACATGCCGCCTACATCGAAAAGATTTTGGGCCGCTTTGAAAACCCTTATCTGAAAGATGACGTTGAGCGCGTTGGCCGTCAGCCGCTGCGCAAGCTGAGCGCGGGCGATCGCCTGATCAAGCCGACGCTGGGCACGCTGGAATATCAGCTGCCGCACGATAACCTGGTGACAGGCATCGCCGCCGCCATGCATTATCGCAGCGCGCAGGATCCGCAAGCGCAGGAGCTGGAAGCATTACTGGAAAAAGTGGGCCCGCAGGCCGCGCTGGCGCAGGTTTCCGGCCTCGATGCCAACAGCGAAGTCGTTGCCGCAGTGGTTAAGGCCTATGCCGCAATGCCATAATGCGCACGCTCCCGATGCGGTTTAGCGGCGAGCAACAAGGGCACAGCCAGCCTGTGCCCACGCGCAGCATGATAAATGTACAGGCAACAATGGAAGAGAAGCAGGCTTTTGAAAATCGGGTGCTGGAGCGTCTGAATGCCGGACGCTCGGTAAGAAGCTTCCTGATTGCCGCCGTAGAGCTGTTGACCGAAGCGGTTAATCGGCTGGTGCTGCAAGTGTTTCGCAAGGATGATTATGCGGTGAAATATGCCGTCGAACCGCTGTTGCTGGGCGATGGGCCGCTGGGCGAAATGTCGGTCAGGCTGAAGCTGATTTACGGCCTCGGCGTGATTAGCCGCCATGAATATGAAGACTGCGAACTGCTGATGGCGCTGCGTGAAGAACTCGATCACGACGATACGGAATATCGCTTCAGCGACGATGAGATGCTGGGGCCGTTCGGCGAGCTGCACTGCGTCACCGCCTGGCCGCCGCGTCCCGATTTTTCAGCTGACGATGAACAGCTGCGGACGATGCAGCAGCAGCGTTATCAGCAGGTATTGCGCTCTACGATGGTTCTCTCGCTGACCGAGCTGATTTCCCGCATTAGCATGAAGCAGGCCTTTAAAAAGTAGCCCTGCGCCCTGGCGCTTTTCGTGTATCATAGCGGCCAGTCATCCGTACAGGTAATAGCCATGAAAGAGCAGGAAAAAGCCGAAATCAAGCGCCTCAGCGACCAGCTGGACGCGCTCAATCGTAAAGAGCCGATGTTGCTGGAATCGGGCGATGCGGAGAAACTCGGCGCGCTGCTGAAAGAAAAAGAGACGCTGGTCAAAGAGATCGAGCGCTTACGCAACGTGCGCGAGCAGAAGCTGAGCAAAGAAGCGCAGAAGCTACAGAAACTGCCCTTCAGCCGGGCCATCACTAAAAAAGAGCAGGCGAACCTGGGCGCGTTAAAGAAAAGCGTGCGCGGCCTGATCGTGGTACACCCGATGACCGCGTTGGGCAAAGAGATGGGCCTGAAAGAGATGACCGGCTTCGCGCCAAAAGCGTTTTGATCCCAGGCCGGGTTGATTAAACCCGGTCAGTCCCCTTCCCCGCCACAATATCCGACAGCTGCTGTTCCAGCGTATCCATAAACTCATAGCGACGACGATACTCGGCGCGTTTTTTGCTGGCGATCTCCTCCAGCGGTTTGCGCGGCATCGCTAACGGCAGCTGATATAACCCATTCGGCAGCACTTCCCCGTTCAGTGAAAGCCAGAATTCGCTGTAGCTGGCGTGGAACACCTCTTTTTTGCTGTGACGGTAACGCAGGCTGCGGAACACGTGCGTTTCATCGCCCACCGCCTGAATCTGTTTAACCTGGCAGCGTCCGGCAAGATAAAACAGCGTTTCCATCAGCACGCGTTTTGGGAATAAGCCATGAGCCGATTTGGTCGCCTCACGAATAATATCGGCGTTTACCGTTTTGCGCGGTCCCTGCAGCCCGCCAATTAATAGCGCCAGCTGCCCCGCCTGCTCAATAAAAATAAAAGAGAAAGAGAGCGAGGCGATGGTTACCCCGTTATATAACAGCACCAGCGTAACCTCGCCTTCGCGATCGTAGCGTCCGGTACTGCAAATCACGTCAAACCGATCGTCGTTTTTACCGCTCAGCCGCGCTATGACCCGATCGACCGGCGACAGAAAAAGCTTATACAGCGAGCGCGGCAGCCGTTGCACGGTATCGTAATGGGCCAGCAGCGCCTGCGCGCGCTGTTTCACGCTAAAGTTAGCGCAAAGATAGGGGCGATGAATTTTGGCTGGCAGCAGGCCCTGAATCAGCAACGCCTGGCGCATTGCCGGTAATTCCGCCATCCGTTCCATATAAGAAAAGGTGGTAACGGGATAAGCCAATGAGCGCAGCAGGAATTTCAGCCGAAAACGGGGGCATTCCCATAATTTATTTGGCTTAAATTTACCGCGGCTTAGCTGGAAAAACAGGGAACCCGTTGAAAGTTCGGGTACAGGACTTTCAGTAATAATCGACATAATATTTATCAGCCATAGAAAATAATGCGCTGATATTACGCTGTCGAATATCAACGGAAGGTTAATATTGCGCGCATAAACTTATTTAATAGACCGTTTTAATTAACGAATATAAAGCATGTTTGGGTCTTTATTAAAGCAATGCTTAATGGAACGCTATTTCAAAAAAAACGGCGGGCTATTTACCCGCCGGTTAAAGATTGCTGCCCGGCTTATTTCGCGTTAGCAAAACGTGCTGCAGCTTCGTCCCAGTTAACCACGTTCCAGAACGCTTTAATATAGTCAGGACGTTTGTTCTGATATTTCAGGTAGTAAGCGTGTTCCCACACGTCCAGGCCCAGAATCGGGTAGCCGGAAGCGCCAGAAATTGCTTCGCCCATCAGCGGGCTATCCTGGTTAGCGGTAGAGACCACTGCCAGCTTGTCGCCTTTTTTCACCAGCCACGCCCAGCCTGAACCGAAGCGGGTAGCGGCAGCTTTCTCAAACTCTTCCTGGAATTTTTCCACGCTGCCGAAATCTTTTTCGATGGCGGCCTTCAGCTCGCCCTGTAGGGTGGTGCCGGTTTTCAGGCCTTTCCAGAACAGGCTGTGATTGTAGTGGCCGCCTGCGTTATTGCGCAGTACGGTTTTTTTCTCAGCCGGAACCTGATCCAGCTTAGCGATCAGTTCGTCTACCGGCAGATCGGCAAATTCGGTGCCTTCCAGCGCCGCGTTGGCGTTGTTAACGTAGGTCTGGTGATGTTTGGTGTGATGGATTTCCATTGTCTGCTTGTCGAAATGCGGTTCCAGTGCGTCGTATGCGTAAGGCAGGGATGGCAGTGAATAACTCATGTTCATCATCTCCATTTATTGTAGGAGCGGCGCTTTTGTAAGCACCGCGTAAGCAGTCGGATCATTATAGTTAAATTAATGATCGGGAAAAGGATTATCAATGCCCTTCTCTTTATAAGGATATAACAGTTTTTTCTGATGATTGCTCAATCCGGGTAAGCAAAAAAACTGCGGGCGGCAAGCGCGACGCTTGATATGACAGAAAAATCGCGTACAGAGCGCGCGTCATCACGATGTTCTGCGCCTGTGCCAGCATGATGTTGAACGTCAGGCAGGAAAAAACGCACTCTTAATATTCCCCGGCAAATAATAAGCCTGTTTCACAGGCTAATGATAAGGCGTTTATAAATTAATATTAAGTCAAATAGCGTAGGCGATAATAATAAAAGCAGCCTTGTATATTACAAGGCTGCTTAGTTCAATAAGCGCGCATTATTTATAACGCGGCAGGTGTCGGTAGCGGTAGCGGTAGCGGCGTCGTTTCCGGCGGCGTTTCTGAGTCGTTGCCCCCGTTATTAAACATGCCGCTTACGGCCGAAATGAGTGCTGCTGCACCTAAACCTAAGCCTAATAACCAATGCAGCGGGCAGTAAGGCACTAAAGCAATAGAAGCGAGACCCGCGCCAGCCAGCGTAGCAGCCGTATTGCCGCCGCTAATATTAGAACCCAGGAAAGCGCCGATAAACGGCGATGAAAAATAGAAACCACCAGAAACCGAGCTTATTTCTGTTGAAGTTAACACTCTCATTGTAAGTCCTTTTATTTATGGAGAAACGACAAAATTCTCTAAAGAGATTACGGTAAAGCAGAGAGATTCAACATTAACCTCTTTAAAAAGACAACGAGGCGACGCAGCAATAACTTCTTTACAAATTCTTCATTACTGAATCAACTAACCTTTCAGGATGAAATCAGCCGTTGCGGATGAGTATAGACCGTAGCGCGGCCAGGCTTACTAAAGCCGACCAGCGTCAAGTTACTGCGCTCGGCCACCTCAACCGCCAGCCGGGTTGCGGCAGAGACGGCAAACAGGATTTCGACGCCGCACATCGCCGACTTCTGCACCATTTCATAGCTGGCGCGACTGGAAACCAGCGCCGCGCCGCGCACCCAGCCGCGACGGCTGCGATAGCCCAACAGCTTATCCAGCGCTACGTGACGGCCCACATCTTCGCAGCCGCCTGCCAGCTCGCCGGTTTCGGAAATCCACGCCGCCGCATGGGTACAGCCGGTAAGCTGTCCAACCGGCTGATAATCTTTCAGCTGATGCAACGCGCTATCCAACCGACTCAGATCAAACGTCTGAGTGAACGGCAGCGGCTGAATCGGCTTGCCGATTTCATTAAGCTGTTCGACGCCGCACACGCCGCAGCCGGTACGTCCGGCCATCGCCCGGCGCTGCGCTTTCAGCGCCATAAAGCGGCGGCTGGACAGCTCAATTTGCACCTCAATGCCGTTGCAGCCCGGCACCGCATCTATGCCGTAAATCTCTTCCGGCGCGACGATAATACCTTCCGACAGCGAAAAACCGAGCGCGAACGCCTCAAGATCTTTCGGCGTACTCATCATAACTACGTGGGAAATGCCGTTATAGACCAGCGCTACCGGCACTTCATCAGCCAGCCAGTCGCTGCGAGCGTCCGTCAGCGCATCACGCTGCCACACCTGCGTTTCGCTGATACCCGTGAGATTTTTCACAGCATGGGCATTTTGTTGATCATCAGATTTCAATTTACGTCTACCTGGTTATAACAACCACACAAAATAGGTGGTAATCTTAGCCCGCTTATCAATTCAGAATTTGCCTCGCAATTCTGAACCTGTGGCCCGCACATCGCAAAAAAATTACTGCACAAAAAGTGCGGGCTACCGATAACCATTAAACAGCAAAGTCGTTCCACAAGGAAAAACCATGCAAGTCAGCAGAAGGAAGTTCTTCAAGATCTGCGCTGGCGGTATGGCAGGTACTACGGCAGCTGCGCTTGGCTTTATGCCGCACGTCGCTCTGGCGGAAACGCGGCAATATAAACTGTTGCGCGCCCGTGAAACCCGTAATACCTGTACTTACTGTTCAGTCGGCTGTGGGCTATTGATGTACAGCCTCGGCGATGGCGCAAAAAACGCCAAAGAAACCATTTTCCACATTGAAGGTGACCCGGATCATCCGGTCAGCCGCGGCGCGCTCTGCCCGAAAGGCGCGGGCCTGCTCGATTTCGTCCACAGCGAAAACCGCCTGAAATACCCGGAATATCGCGCGCCCGGCTCCGATAAATGGCAGCGCATCAGCTGGGACGAGGCATTCACCCGTATCGCTAAGCTGATGAAAGCCGATCGCGACGCTAACTTTATTGAAAAAAATGAAGCGGGCGTGACGGTGAACCGCTGGCTCAGCACCGGCATGCTCTGTGCCTCCGCTGCCAGCAATGAAACCGGCTATTTAACCCAGAAATTTACCCGATCGCTCGGCATGCTGGCTGTCGATAACCAGGCGCGCGTCTGACACGGACCAACGGTAGCAAGTCTTGCTCCAACATTTGGTCGCGGTGCGATGACCAACCACTGGGTTGACATCCGAAATGCGAATCTGGTTGTGGTAATGGGCGGCAATGCGGCAGAAGCGCATCCGGTGGGTTTCCGCTGGGCGATGGAAGCCAAAATCCATAACAAAGCCAAACTGATTGTCATCGATCCGCGCTTTACGCGCACCGCATCGGTGGCGGATTTCTATACCCCAATTCGTTCCGGCACTGACATTACTTTCCTGTCGGGCGTACTGCTCTACCTGATTACCCACAACAAAATCAACCGCGAATATGTCGAGGCGTACACCAACGCCAGCCTGATCGTGCGGGAAGATTTCCACTTCGAAGATGGCCTGTTCAGCGGCTACGACGAAGCCACCCGTAAATATGACAAAACCAGCTGGAATTACGAGCTGGACGAAAACGGCTTCGCAAAACGCGACACGACGCTGAGCCATCCGCGCTGCGTCTGGAACCTGCTGAAAACGCACGTCAGCCGCTATACGCCGGAAATGGTAGAGAAAATCTGCGGCACGCCGCAAAAAGATTTCCTGCACGTTTGCGAACTGCTGGCGGAAACCAGCGCGCACGATCGCACCGCCTCGTTCCTCTATGCGCTCGGCTGGACGCAGCACTCCGTGGGTGCGCAGAACATTCGCACCATGGCGATAATTCAGCTGCTGCTGGGCAATATGGGCATGGCGGGCGGCGGTATTAACGCACTGCGCGGTCACTCCAACATTCAGGGCTTAACCGATCTCGGCCTGCTGTCGCAGAGCCTGACCGGCTATATGAACCTGCCTTCGGAGAAACAGACCGATCTGGCAAGCTATCTCAGCGCCAATACGCCGAAGGCGACGCTGCCTGGCCAGGTGAACTACTGGAGCAACTATCCCAAATTCTTTGTCAGCATGATGAAGGCGTTCTTTGGCGACAAGGCACAGCGTGAAAACAGCTGGGGCTTTGACTGGCTGCCGAAGTGGGATAAAGGCTACGACGTGCTGCAATATTTCGAGATGATGAGCCAGGGCAAGGTCAACGGCTATTTCTGCCAGGGCTTTAACCCGGTCGCCTCCTTCCCGAATAAGCGCAAAGTGATTGAATCGCTGTCGAAGCTGAAGTTCCTGGTCACCATCGACCCGCTGAACACTGAAACCGCGACCTTCTGGGAAAATCACGGCGAATTCAACGACGTCGATCCGTCGCAGATTCAGACCGAAGTGTTCCGTCTGCCCTCCACCTGCTTTGCGGAAGAGAACGGCTCGATCGTCAACTCCGCGCGCTGGCTGCAATGGCACTACAAAGGCGCCGATGCGCCAGGCGAAGCGCTGAATGACGGCGAGATCCTCTCCGGCATCTACCTGCGCCTGCGTGAAATGTACGCCAAAGAGGGCGGCGTCGCGCCGGAGCCGGTGCTGAACATGACCTGGAATTACCTCACCCCGGAAAATCCGGCGCCGGAAGAAGTGGCGCAGGAGAGCAACGGACGCGCGCTGGCCGATATTTATGACGATAAAGGTCAGCTACTGGTGAAAAAAGGTCAGCTGCTCAGCACCTTTGCGCACCTGCGCGATGACGGCACTACCGCCAGCGGCTGCTGGATTTTTGCGGGCAGCTGGACGCCGGAAGGCAACCAGATGGCGCGCCGCGACAACAGCGATCCGTCCGGCCTCGGCAATACGCCGAACTGGAGCTGGGCATGGCCGCTGAACCGCCGCATCCTGTACAACCGCGCCTCCGCCGACCCGCAGGGCAAGCCCTGGGATCCGAAGCGCGCGCTGCTGCATTGGGATGGCGCGAAGTGGACCGGCGTCGATGTGCCGGATTACAGCGCCGCCGCGCCGGGCAGCGATGTCGGGCCGTTTATCATGCAGCCGGAAGGCATGGGCCGCCTGTTTGCTATTGATAAAATGGCGGAAGGGCCGTTCCCGGAACACTACGAGCCGTTTGAAACGCCGATCGGCACCAACCCGCTGCATCCGAACGTGATCTCCAACCCGGCGGCGCGCGTGTTTAAAGACGATCTGGCGATGATGGGCAAAGCGGAGCAGTTCCCCTACGTCGGCACGACCTATCGTCTGACCGAGCATTTCCACTACTGGACCAAACATGCGCGGCTGAACGCCATCGCGCAGCCGGAACAGTTCGTGGAGATCGGCGAGAAGCTGGCCGGCAAGCTCGGCATCGCCCACGGCGATACGGTTAAAGTGAGTTCCAGCCGCGGTTATATCAAAGCCAAAGCGGTGGTCACCAAACGTATCCGCACGCTGGACGTCGACGGCAGGCAGGTCGATACCATCGGCATCCCGATTCACTGGGGCTATCAGGGCGTGGCGAAAAAAGGCTTTATCGCCAATACGCTGACGCCGTTCGTTGGCGACGCCAATACGCAGACGCCGGAGTTCAAGGCGTTTTTGGTTAACGTGGAAAAGGTGTAACGGAGAACGATTATGGCTTATCAGTCGCAAGACATTATCCGTCGCTCCGCGACCAACGGCTTAACGCCGCCGCCGCAAACGCGTGACCATCAGCAGGAGGTGGCGAAGCTGATTGACGTCACCACCTGTATTGGCTGCAAGGCGTGTCAGGTAGCCTGTTCGGAGTGGAACGACATTCGTGATGAGGTTGGACATAACGTCGGGGTGTACGATAACCCCGCCGATTTGACCGCCAAATCCTGGACGGTGATGCGCTTCTCGGAGGTGGAAGAGAACGGCAAGCTGGAATGGCTAATCCGCAAGGACGGCTGCATGCACTGCGCCGATCCGGGCTGCCTGAAGGCCTGTCCGGCGGAAGGCGCGATTATTCAGTATGCCAACGGCATCGTCGATTTTCAGTCGGAACACTGCATTGGCTGCGGCTACTGCATTGCCGGCTGTCCGTTCGACGTGCCGCGCCTGAATAAAGACGACAACCGCGTCTATAAATGCACGCTGTGCGTCGATCGCGTTACCGTCGGCCAGGAGCCAGCCTGCGTGAAAACCTGTCCTACCGGCGCTATCCACTTTGGCAGCAAAGCGGATATGCAGCAGGTGGCGGCAGGCCGCGTCGAGGAACTGAAAACGCGCGGCTATGAAAACGCCGGTCTCTACGATCCGGCGGGCGTCGGCGGCACGCACGTGATGTACGTGCTGCACCATGCCAACAAGCCGCAGCTTTACCACGATCTGCCGGACAACCCGTCCATCAGCCCGGCGGTCACGTTCTGGAAAGGCATCTGGAAACCGCTGGCCGCTATCGGCTTCGCGGCGACCTTTGCCGCCTCGGTGTTCCACTACGTCGGCATCGGCCCGAACCGCGTCAGCGACGACGAAGATGAAGATCAGCAGGAAAAAGAGGAGCGGAAATCATGAAGAAGCGCGATCTGATCGTGCGCTACAGCGCGCCGGAACGCATCAATCACTGGATTGTGGCGTTCTGCTTCGTGTTTGCCGCCCTTAGCGGGCTGGGCTTTTTCTTCCCGTCGTTTAACTGGTTGATGAATGTGCTGGGCACGCCGCAGCTGGCGCGCATCCTGCATCCGTTTGTCGGCGTGGCGATGTTCCTGGCCTTCATGTTGATGTTCTTCCGTTACTGGAAGCACAACCTGATTAACCGTGACGATATCCTGTGGGCGAAGAATATCCATAAAATCGCCATGAATGAGGAGGTCGGCGATACCGGCCGCTATAATTTCGGGCAGAAGTGTGTATTCTGGGCTGCTATCATCAGTCTGCTGCTGTTGCTGGCGAGTGGCATTGTCATCTGGCGTCCTTATTTCGCCGCTGCCTTTCCCATTCCGCTGATTCGGCTGGCATTACTGTTGCATTCGGTCGCGGCGGTGGGTTTGATCATTGTGATTATGGTGCATATCTACGCCGCGCTATGGGTAAAAGGCACGCTGACAGCGATGGTGGAAGGCTGGGTTACGCCGATTTGGGCGAAGAAACACCACCCGCGCTGGTATCGCGCCGTACGCGCGCAGCAGGGCCAACCGACAAAACAGGAAAAACGTCCCTGATGACTATTCGCATCATCCCGCAAGAACAGCTGGAGAAGAGCGACAAAACAACGGCGGATATAATTCCGCCGTTACTTTTCCCCAGGCTGAAGCATTTATACAGCCGCCGCGCCGCGCGTCTGCGTCAGCTGGCGGAGAAAAATCCGCTGGGCGACTATCTGCGTTTTGCCGCTTTTATTGCCGAAGCGCAGGAAATTGTTCTCTACGATCATCCGCTGCATATGGATCTCCATGCACGCCTGGTGGAAGCTGCCGCCAGCGGCAAGCCGCCGCTGGATATTCATATTCTGCCGCGCGATCCCCACTGGCAGCGTCTGCTGCATTCGCTGATTGCGGAACTGAAGCCGGAGATGACCGGCCAGGCGCTGGCAGTGCTGGAAAATCTGGAAAAAACCTCCGCGCCGGAGCTGGAAGCGCTGGCTTCCGCCCTGCTGGCAAACGATTTTGCCCAGGTCAGCAGCGATAAAGCGCCCTTTATCTGGGCGGCGCTCTCGATCTACTGGGCGCAGATGGCGGCGTTAATTCCCGGCAAGGCACGCGCCGAATATGGCGAGCAGCGGCAGTTCTGTCCGGTATGCGGCAGCGTGCCGGTCGCCAGCGTGGTGCATATGGGAACGCAAAACGGCGGCCTGCGCTACCTGCACTGTAACCTGTGCGAAAGCGAATGGTACGTGGTGCGCGCCAAATGCACCAACTGCGAACAGACGCGCGATCTCCACTACTGGTCGCTGGAAAGCGAGCAGGCGGCGGTCAAAGCGGAAAGCTGCGGCGACTGCGGCACCTACCTGAAGATGCTGTGGCAGGAGAAAGATCCGGCAGTCGAACCGGTTGCCGACGATCTCGCCTCGCTGATTCTCGATGCGCGTATGGAGCAGGAAGGTTTCGCCCGCAGCAGCCTTAACCCATTTTTGTTTCCCGGAAGCGACTAATTTCACACGACCAGACCGAGCCGCGTCTGGCCGCGCCTACTCTTTGATAGCAGGGAGAAAAAGTCATGAAACTGATCGGCAGCTACACCAGTCCCTATGTACGTAAGATTTCCGTCATCCTGCTGGAAAAAGGCATCACGTTCGAATTCATGAACGAATCCCCCTGGTCTGAAGAAAGCCGCGTTCCGCAATACAATCCCTTAGGCAAAGTGCCGGCGCTGGTCGATGATAACGACGAGTGCTGGTATAACTCGCCGATTATCGCCGCCCGGCTGGAAGCCCTGCCGCAGTCGCCAAAGCTGCTGCCTGATGATGCGTTTCAGGCGGTCAGGGTGCGGCAGCTGGAAGCGCTGGCCGATGGCGTCTGCGATGCGGCGCTGTTTATTGTGCGCGAGCAGTTGCGCCCGACGGAGCAGCAGTCGCAGGAGGAGATGCTGCGCCAGCGCCATAAAATTCAGCGCGGGCTGGATGCGCTGGAACGCGAGGCGGCCGACGGAACATGGCTGAACGGCGAACAGCTGAACCTCGCTGATATCGCCGCCGCCTGCGCCATCGGCTATCTTAATTTTCGGCATGTGGCGCCCAACTGGTGCGTCAACCGTCCGGCGCTGGTAAAAATGGTAGAAAAGCTGTTTCAGCGGGAAAGCTTTGCCCGCACGGTGCCGCCAGCCGCCTGAGAACAAGGATGCTATGAGTACACTTTACAGCCAGCTTCCGGCTATCGATCGCCTGTTGCGCACTCCGGCGCTGCAGGCCCTGAACGAGCAATATGGCCAATCCTTTCTTACCCGCATTCTGCGCGATATGCAGCAGGAAGCGCGCGACACCATCCGCCAACAGCACTGTTTACCTTCCTGGCACAACGACTGGGCGCAGGAAGCGGCCGCACGGCTGGCCCGTCATCATCGCAGCGCGCTGCGCCCGGTATTCAACCTCACCGGAACGGTGCTGCACACCAATCTCGGACGCGCGCTGCTGGCGGAACGCGCCATTGATGCGGTCAGCCAGACCGCACGTCAGGCGGTAACGCTGGAATATGCATTAGATGAAGCGGAGCGCGGCCACCGCGATCGGGCGCTGGCAAATTTATTGTGCGAGCTGACCGGCGCGGAAGATGCCTGCATCGTAAATAACAACGCAGCAGCGGTGCTGCTGATGCTGGCGGCGCTGGCGCCCGGTAAAGAAGTGATTGTTTCACGCGGCGAGCTGGTGGAAATCGGCGGCGCCTTTCGCATTCCCGACGTGATGCTGCAGGCGGGCTGCCAGCTACGCGAAGTCGGCACCACCAACCGCACGCACCTGAAGGATTATCGCGCCGCCGTCAACGAACAGACCGCGCTGCTGATGAAGGTACATACCAGCAACTATCAGGTGCAGGGTTTTACCAAAGCGGTTGATGAAGCGGAACTGGCCGCGCTGGGAGCGGAGCTGGGGTTGCCGGTGATTACCGATCTCGGCAGCGGTTCGCTTATCGATCTCAGCCAGTACGGACTGCCTGCCGAGCCGATGCCGCAGCGGCTGATCGCCAGCGGCGTCAGCCTGGTGAGCTTTTCCGGCGACAAGCTGCTGGGCGGGCCGCAGGCGGGCATTATCGTCGGCAAAAAGGCGCTGATCGCCCGCTTGCAGCAGCATCCGTTAAAGCGCGCCCTGCGGGTGGACAAGCTGACGCTGGCAGCGCTGGAAGCCACGCTGCAACTCTATCGCCAGCCGGATCGACTGCGCGCTGAACTGCCGACGCTGCGTCTGCTGACGCGCGACAGGGAGGAGATTCTTCAGCAGGCGCAGCGGCTACTGCCGCCGTTGCAGGATGCCTGGGGCGAGGCCTTCACCCTGGAAATCGCTCCCTGCTCTTCCCAAATCGGCAGCGGATCGCTGCCGGTTGACCGCCTGCCGAGCTATGCCATTACCTTCGCTGATAAAGCGGGGCGCGGCAGCGGGCTGGAGGCGCTGGCGCAGCGCTGGCGTCAACTGGAGATACCGGTTATTGGCCGGTTACAGGAAGGCCGTTTATGGCTCGATTTACGCTGTCTTGAAGATGAACCTCTGTTTTTGCGGACGCTGACCTCATGATTATCGCTACCGCCGGCCATGTCGATCATGGCAAAACCGCCCTGCTCCATGCGCTCACCGGCACCGATGCCGATCGCCTGCCGGAAGAGAAAAAGCGCGGCATGACCATCGACCTGGGCTACGCTTACTGGCCGCAGCCTGACGGGCGGGTATTGGGCTTTATCGACGTTCCCGGCCATGAAAAATTCCTCGCCAATATGCTGAGCGGCATCGGTGGCATTAACCATGCGCTGCTGGTCGTGGCCTGTGACGACGGCGTCATGCCGCAAACCCGGGAGCATTTGACGCTGTTGAAGCTGGCCGGACAGCCGCCGATTACCGTCGCGCTCACCAAAACCGATCGCGTTGATGAGACGCGTATCGCCGAAGTGGCGCAGCAGACAAAGGCGCTGGCGCAGCAGCTCGGCTGGGTAAACTGCAGCCTGTTTGCGGTCAGCAGCCTGACCGGCGACGGTCTCGACGCGCTGCGCCAGCATCTGAGCAGCCTGCCGCAGCGCGAGGCGGAGAGCGAGCGCCCTTTTCGGCTGGCGATCGATCGGGCGTTTACCATTAAGGGCGCCGGTCTGGTGGTCACCGGCACCGCGCACGCCGGTCAGGTGCGCATTGGCGATCGCCTGTGGCTGACCGGCGCGAATCAGCCGGTGCGGGTACGCGGCCTGCATGCGCAAAATCAGCCGACAGAACAGGCGGGCGGCGGGCAGCGCATCGCCCTGAATATCAGCGGCGACGTGGAAAAAGCGCAGATCCATCGTGGCGACTGGCTGCTGGCCACGCAGCAGAATGAAGGCGTAAGCCGGTTGATTGTGGCGCTGGATGCGCTGCAGCCGTTACAGCAATGGCAGCCGGTACATATTTATCACGCGGCCAGCCATATTACCGGCCGCGTTTCGCTGCTGGAGAACAATCTGGCTGAGCTGGTGCTGGATACGCCGCTGTGGCTGGCTGACAACGATCGGCTGATTTTACGTGATATCAGCGCGCGCCAGACGCTGGCCGCCGCGCGCGTGATCGTGCTTAACAGCAAGCGACGCGGCAAGCGGCAGCCTGACTATTTGCAATGGCTGCATCAGCTGGCGGCGGCGCAGGACGACCGCGCAGCGATACGCGTTTATTTACAGCAGCAGCCCTGCCTGCCGGAGACGTTACGCTGGACACGTCAGCTACAGCCTGAGGCGCTTCGGCAGGTGCTGGATACGTTACAACCGGTTGTCGCAGGCGGCTGGCTACTGTCACCGGAAATGGCGCAGCGCTGGCAGCGGCAGATGTTGGAAGCGCTGGCGCATTTTCATCAGCAGCACAGCGACCAGCCCGGCATGGGCCGGGAGCGCCTGCGACGCATGGCGTTGCCGGACGTTGAGCCGGAGACAGGCAGAGCGTTAATCGATGAATTAATCGCGCACGGTGAACTGATCAATCGTCAGGGCTGGCTGCATCTGCCCGCTTTTGAACCGGCGTTTAGCGCAGAAGAGGCGCAGCTCTGGCAGCGCGTGGCGCCGTTATTCCTTGACGATCCGCTCTGGGTGCGCGATATCGCGAATCAATTGGGCGAAGATGAAGAGCGTATCCGTCAGCTGCTACTGACCGCAGCGCAACTTGGTCACGTTACGGCGATCGTGCGCGATCGCTACTACCGCAGCGATAAGATCCTGATCTTCGCCGATCTGATCCGCCAGCGCGCCGCTGCCGGGGGCGCCACCAGCGCCGCTGATTTTCGTAATCAGCTTGGCACCGGACGCAAAATCGCGATTCAGCTGCTGGAGTTTTTTGATCGCAGCGGTTTTACCCGCCGCCGCGGCAACGATCACCTGCTGCGCGACAGCGCGCTGTTTAGCCATTCGCCATAGCGTACTGACTAAGGCGGGCCATAACATCCGGCCGATTCGCCATTGTTAAAAGCAGCCCGCCGGTTTGCGTCAGTGACAGTTAAAGGTAACAGCCTGGCCTGTTCGTCGTCGCGGACAATAAACTGGCTATCACCTGTTCGCAGCGCATAAATTAACAGCGGGCCGTTTGGGAAACGGAAACTATTGTACGTTAAGGTTAAAATTGATCGTCAAATTCCAAAGGAGCTTAAGTAGCTCCCTTAGGGTCTGAGAGGTTAGTTACCAGCTGCCATAAGGGTATTTTTTACCTTTAATAAATTCTTTTATGTCTTTGTCATATCCATAAGAAAAATCACTCCTGGTTATCCCTTTACAAATATCTAATTTATCCCCGGATACGGTTTTCAGGACTGACGGCGTCACGCGATAATTCGGCTCAGAACCGATACCCTGCAGCCAGACGGCCACCTTTCCTTCCG
>Ga0209463_1000257_pt1 | contig 48615 bp, 60 predicted proteins | sample AgamicMgSfrz_FD_187169 | JGI IMG/M metagenome (GOLD analysis project Ga0209463, IMG submission 187169) | Agave microbial communities from Guanajuato, Mexico - Mg.Sf.rz (SPAdes) (version 2) | ecosystem: Host-associated > Plants > Phyllosphere > Phylloplane/Leaf | place: Guanajuato, Mexico...
TGTTGGCTTCTCTGGATCTGTTGGTTTCTCTGGTTCTGTTGGCTTCTCCGGATCTGTTGGCTTCTCCGGATCTGTTGGCTTCTCTGGTTCTGTTGGTTTCTCCGGATCTGTTGGTTTCTCCGGATCTGTTGGCTTCTCTGGTTCTGTTGGCTTCTCTGGTTCTGTTGGCTTCTCCGGATCTGTTGGCTTCTCTGGTTCTGTTGGTTTCTCCGGATTTGTTGGCTTCTCCGGATCTGTTGGCTTCTCTGGTTCTGTTGGTTTCTCCGGATCTGTTGGTTTCTCCGGATCTGTTGGCTTCTCTGGTTCTGTTGGTTTCTCTGGTTCTGTTGGCTTCTCCGGATCTGTTGGCTTCTCCGGATCTGTTGGCTTCTCTGGTTCTGTTGGTTTCTCCGGATCTGTTGGTTTTTCCGGCTCTGTCGGTTTCTCTGGATTTGTTGGTTTTTCTGGCTCTGTCGGTTTCTCTGATTCTGTTGGTTTTTCCGGCTCTGTCGGTTTCTCTGGATTTGTTGGTTTTTCTGGCTCTGTCGGTTTCTCTGGATTTGTTGGTTTTTCTGGCTCTGTCGGTTTCTCTGGATTTGTTGGTTTTTCCGGCTCTGTCGGTTTCTCTGGATTTGTTGGTTTTTCCGGCTCTGTCGGTTTCTCTGGATTTGTTGGTTTTTCCGGCTCTATTGGTGGCTTTGGTTTTTCTGTCTCTGTATTTTCCGTATTACCATTTTCACCCTCCGTTATAATTGGTGGGTTTACAATTGTATTTGGTTTCTTCTCTGGTGGAAGAATATCACCTATACTCGCTACTGAAGAATCAATATTTTGATCACCGAATGCAAAATGATCTCCATTCACGGTGACTTGTGGCTTATTATCCGTAATAGCTGCAATCACATTGTCTTTTGCTGTATCTTGAATTGATTTATCTACCGTTTCTTTATCAAAGAGTGCTAGAACACGAGAAGTAGTGTCATCCCCATTTTGAAGATTACTTACAATAGATTTTTCTTTAAAGTTAATTTTTGATTTATCCAGCTCTTCGAGTACATAAGCAACTTCATTATCCTTACTTTGAATTGCATTCTCTGTAATTGATTCAAAATCTTGTTTGTTCAGATCTTCTTTCTTTTCCTCCGGCTTATTCTTATCTACTTTTTTTGTAATAGCTGATTTACTTTTTGATGATTCCTTACTTCCAAACCAACTGCAACCTGTCGTACTTAATATCAATGAACCACCAAGAAAAACAATTCCCATTTTTTTGTACAGATTCTCATAATTTAAAGGCATGTTATTCTCTCCCCCTTAGATGTTCTGTAGATCTTTATCAATTTTTTCAATCTTAGCTTTCTTTTCCTCTTCACTTATCGTAGACTGCTGAATATCTCGTTTCTCTAATTCTTTGACCTCTTTCATTACATTTTTATTTCCTTGCGTTTTAGCAAAGGAATAACAATCTTCATATTTTTTTAGATTTACAAAAGCCTCAACAATGAGTTTTTCACGTCTACCGTCCATATTGACTTTCCCCTTAAGCTTAATTACCTCCTCATATTTTTTATTAAGTGCTGCTTTTTCAAAGTCGATTACATCATTTTTGACATCAATTTCATTGATTTTATTCATGTTGTCTATCCCAATAAAATAAGCAACCACACTTTCTGCAAATTTCGGTTCATATTGTAATGCCTTATTTGCCTTTCCATTTAATAAATAAGTAAATAGAACTGCCTTCTGACTATCTTTATCTAATTCTGTGTAATTGACCTTATCGAAGTATTTAACGGCTTCTCCATACTGCTGAATGGCTGCCTGTTGTAATCCTTTTACTACATATTGTTCAGAGCCAGCATTTGCACTCGAAACTGGTTCGGAAGAGAATAACTTAAAGGCAAATATGGCACCAGCTCCAATTAACACCACGCTTCCTATGACACTCGCAATAATCTTGAATCCTTTTCTATTTTCCTTTCCAGGCTTTACTAGTGTTTTTACTTCATTCGCTGAACTATAAGAGGATTCTTCCTTCCTTTCTGATGATTCTTCTTGATATTCATATTCTTCATGAAAGGGAGAATCATTGATTTCCCTTTCTAACGTTTCTAACAGTTCCTTTTTTTGTTCCTCTTGTTCTGGATCTAATTGCATCACATTCATTTTTTTAGAAATGTGATCAAAAATGTGATCTGCATATCTCGAACCAAGTGATAACGTACCGTTATAAATTTCATTAGAATGACCATCTAGCAAATCGAAATCAATATGTTCTTGCCGCCCTGCCTCTCTATAAACTCGTTCTAATCGCTTCGTTAAGATATAAGCTTCATGAAACGAATATTGCTTACCCGACTCAATTTCTGTTCCATTGCTACTCTTAAAAATAACAAACATGGCTTCTCCTTTCTTCCGTTTAATTTAAGTTCACTTCGACTGATCTCTTGAATTACTATTTTCAGCTTTATTGGTTGCGTACTTATGATAGATACAAAAAATAGAAATCAATACCCATATAACGATGAAGAATGTTAAAGCTCTTAACAGCCCTTCTGTTGTTGGTACAGTCATAATCGGTTGTATATTACCAATAACCGAAACGCTCTCCAATACACTTGGTAATCTCATAATTAACACCCCAATTGCTTAATAAAACTAAAATTCTATGAAAAAAAGGCAACAAAAAAAGCCATACCCTTTGCATAGCCTCCTCATTGCCTTATTTATATTTTTTCACTATTTCATCCAGAAAAACGGGAATAAGATTTGACCAAATTTTACATTGCTATTTACGCTCTCTGCTAAGTATTGGCATCCCATTACGATAACAAGTCCGGCTGCTCCACCAAGAAACCACCAAATACATTTATGTCTTCCTCGTTCACCGCCCCAAATTAATAGATAAGCGCCCCAGCAAAATACAATCGCTGTACTAACCATTGCCCCTCTTTGCATCCATGCAATAAAAGAATTACCTGTATTAATTAGACCATCCATCGCATCACCTAACACTAACATTTGAGATAATGTTTCCAACATTGACATATACATTCACTCCCTTTTCATTTTTAAATGCTTATACGTTACTAAGCTGACTTGATTCATTCGCCTTGCTATCTTCCTTTACTTCTGTTGATGTTGCTTTATAAGCTTGCAAAGCCTTCATTACTAGATCTTGATTTTCTTCAATGTATTTCTGATGATGTAAATGAAGCCAATGGTTATAATCCTGACCATTGGCTCTTAATAGGTTTGCTACCATATCTTTTTCTTTTTTTAATTCCCTCTGTGTAATCGCCACTATATCACCACCTTTCAATGATTATGTGATTACTTCTGATATTGTTCTTTGCAATTTTGCACAAAATAGGTAACTTCTTTTTCAAGTTCTGAAGGTTTGATTTGTGGAATTTTAATATCTTTTTTCAGCTTACCTTTTTCATAATATGCCAGTGAATCTCTTTTTTGAGATAAGCCCCAATCATACGGGTTGCTGGAACCTGGTATATCTTCTCTCTCTTCATCTAATTCTTGCACTTGAATTTTTTCTTGCTGCGCTACTTTTTTTACAACATGAAGCCAATCCTCTCTTTTCTTCTTAGTGGAATTTAACAAAACAAAACCTGTGCCATCCTCACTCATGAACTTCTTCATTTCTAACGGACTAAGTTCCATTACTTCCCCTTTTCCCGAACTAAAGACAAATGTTGAACCAATACCAATTGCAATTAACAGTCCAACAACAGCGGAAATGATCCACCCTTTACGACTCATGTGTGTTCCTCCCTATGTCATATTTTTATAAGCGATTTTGAAGTGTGATGAGACACTTTTAAACTCCAACATCTGTCTTTATTTTATAACATTTAAAGGAAAGTGGGATAGAAAATGGAAATATCATTTATGGCTGGAATGACGAACCCTGTATTGGCATGCGTATAGAGACTAATCCCGACCTAGCTTCTATATGCCCAATACCGCACTACGTATTTTGGCATGAACGTAGAACCTTATGTATCTACTGTTGTGATGTTCCTCGCTTCTTCAGAATGTCAAAATGGGATATTCCTCACGAGTACTGACACAAACAGGTCTTTGATACAATGCATTTCCCAGTGGTCACAGATGAGTTTTACGATCTTACTCACCCAACGATAATCGTATACCTAACCCCTCTAGTGACCTTTTGAGGGGAGGCACGCATATATATTGTATATTTCACCTTTCTACATCATTACTGAAAGGAAGAGGTACACAATATATATCTAAATTGTCAAAGAGCAAATTACTTTGTGCTATGTTCTCAGCACACTTCAAAATCGCTTTTTTTATTTACATTTTTGTTTGACAGCTACTAATTCCGCATGTTTATTTTTTCGTTTAGCAATTAAGTTTTGATGTTCATCTCTAACCGAGCGCACTTGATAATAAATTTGAGCCACCTTTTCAATGCTTCCTGTGCTATTTTCAATTGCGATGGTACCTTTCAGTTCGTATGTTTTTCCATCAAAAGTTTTAACACTATGAGCTTGTGATGCCGCAATATCATAAAAAGTGAGTCTTTTTTCTTTTCCCATATGAACGCCTCCTATTTTTGATAAAGAAGGGAGAAAGTCGCTTCTCCCTTGTCTAGTTTTCTAGCCATCTAGATAGGATGAAATAGTGAACGAGTGCTTCATATCATGCTAGGATTGTTGTGTTATACGAGGTTATGATGCGTTGTGCTGCCTCTTTTCCGTATATGTGCTGTAATGCGGATTGAGATTCAACTACGATTGAATGCTGAATGTGGTATGTTGCGCTTTCTTTTAAAAACTGCTCCATATGAGGGATCGGGTACAAATCATATTGATGAAATACCAGGTGAATTGGTCTTATGTTCTTGCATTCTGTTAGATACTGAAGAAAATTAGATAATGCTTCTCCTCTCTCTTGATACGTACTTGTTTCCGTTTCTACACTGATGTACACAACGGATTTTTGTTTTAGATCCATTTGTAGTGTTTCATAACCAGTTAATAAATCATGTTTGATTATGTGATACCCTTGTTTTCGCTTTTCGTGATGGGTATCTTCATAAAAGATACCTTTTGGATCAAAAATGAAAATAAAATCGTTGGCGTTTTCTTTCAAACCTTCTATGACCGTTTTATAAGCTCCAAAACGAGCTTTTATCACACCTGCAACCTTTTCCCCTTCATTCAGTTCTTTCAACGCTCTAATCACCTTTGTATACTTCTTAGCTACGCCTAACATGTATTGCACTCCTTCCTATTTCATTTTCCTCTTCTGATTACTACTGAAACCAAAAATACTCTTTTTGTTCCCCTTGCTTTTCACGTTGTTGTTTTTCAAGAATGTATAGCAAAGTGATAGTTATCGCATCCCTTGTTTCTTTTGAATAAAGACCTAGCTCATGGAAGATATGATATGCTGGGTGCTCATTTTCTAGCGAATTTACTACCTCTACCAAGTTCGCTTCACTCTCATACATTTTTTCCGTGAACTCAATAACTTTTTTCACATCTAGGTAATATAGGTTTTTATGCCGTTGATCGAGATACAAAATACTTCCTGCCAATAATTTTGTAGCGGATTCTATCCAATAATCATGTTGCTTTAATGGTTTAATTACAGTTTGAGCGATTGAAATTGCTTGCATCAATTCTTCAGGTAACCAAGCACTCTTGCCGTGCATAACGCTTTCCCCAGGTTTCCCTAAATTTTTCATTTTACCGACGTAGATTTCTGACATTTCATTTCATCTCCCTCTCGGTTTCTTATATATTGCTCCCTATCCAAAAAACAACTGTCCAAATGGGAATTACGAGTATGCATGCATTTCGAAATCCAATAGCAAACCCTAACGGATTTTCATCTACTTCAGTAAAATGAGCTTCATATTCTTTCATATCATGATTGAGCTTTCTTACGGTTTCTTACTGCAAACACAGCTCCAATAGATCCAAGTACGACACATGCAAGACCGATCCATTTTATGTATGGATTTTCGGCTTTACCGCCTGTTGTCGGAAGATACGTTTCAATTTTCTTTGGTGTTTGTTCTAGTTGTGGTTTTATAACAATCTGTTGTGGTTGCTCTAGTTGTGGAATGACAGGTTTTTCGGTTACTTTTGGTTGTTCCGGTACCTGTGGTTGTGGCGCTTCTGGTTGCTCTGGCTTTTGTGGTATTTCTGGTTTTTGTGGTTGTTCTGGCTGTTCTGGTTTTGGTGTCTCTGGTGTAGGTGGTGTCGGTTTCTTCTGGTCCTTCACCGTATGCTTAATAATTTGACCATCCTCTTTAATTTCAAAAGGGAAAATCTCTTCATTCAGTAGATATCCGTCTGGTGCGAACGTTTCTTTATACGTGTACTTTCCATATGGAAGCTTGAATTTTGCAATGCCGTTTTCATCCGTTTTTCCTTTTGCAACTTCTTTTCCTTCCTCGTTAAAGATAGTAAATTCAGCGTTTGGAAGTTTATTGTTGCCATCCGCAATATCTACCTTACTAATCTCTAACTCACCTGTGATGTGCTTATTTTTCGCTGTTAGCATGATTGTCTTTCCTTGTTCCGAGATACTAAAAGGAATAGATTCTTTCGTTAAAACATAGCCAGTTGGTGCTTGCTTCTCAACAAATGAGTATGCTCCAAATGGTAAGTCTTTCACTTCAATCAAACCGTTTTTATCACTTTTGTGTTCACTTATTTTCTTCCCTTTACTATCTTGAAGAACGAACACTGCACCTTCTAATTTTTTATCTGGATTCTCTCCATCTACTTTTAGAAGTTGCACGTTTCCTTTTACTTCTTTATTTTCGACTGTGAATGTTAGCGTTTTTCCTTGCTCTTTAATCTCGAATGGATATTTAGTTTGATTAAGAAGGTATCCTTCTACCCCTTTTGTCTCAACAAAATAATACTTTCCATACGGTAGATCCTTCACTTGTGCAATCCCTTGCTCGTTTGTAGTTGCTTTTGTGATTTGTTTTCCCTCTGCTGTATACACTGTGAATTCTACTTTTGGAAGTGTTTTTCCACTATCACTTAGTTTTTTAATCTCCATGTTTCCTTTTATCTTCGTATTTTGCACTGTAATTGTTGCAATCTCACCTGTTTTAACTTCAATTTGTTGTGGCTGCCCATTCAGTACATAACCAGTAGGTGATTTTACCTCTTTAAGAGTATAAGTTCCAATTTCTAAACCAGAAAGGCTTGCTGAACCTTGCTCATTTGTAGTCATTGTGCCTACTTTTTGATTAGCACTGTTCATGACTTCAAATAATGCACCTTGTAGCAATTCTTTTTGTTCTCCTACTTTTACAACTTTCAATCCACCAAGAGATTTCCAGTTTACTTGTAGATCGGCACTCACTTTTTCCTCATTTTTTTCTAAAAGGACTGTTGCATCTTGGACTTTATCAGTTCCTTGATAAGCGACTGCCTGCAAATTAGAAAGATTAGATGTTACTTTTAAGGAAAAGTTACCTGTTTGAGAGGATTTCGGTATTAGAATACGGAATTGTTCTCCTAAATTGAATTGTTGTTTCGCTTCACCTTTTGTAGAAACAACTTTCGTTCCATTCGGTGCATTAGCTAGTTGAACTGTAAATACACCGTTCTTAGCGTTACTTTCAATTTGATACACTGTCGTTTCAAAGTACTCACCGTTTAACTTTGCTTCTTGATTGTCTGTTGGCGTTACATTCATGTACAGGTCTTGTGTTTCCTGGCTTGCATTTGCACCACCAATAATAGCTTTTACAGCTTTCGCAACATTTCCATTACGATGCTGAACTTCATTAATATCAATTTGACCTAACGCTGTCCAAACACTAAGCTGTGTGGCATAATGCGCTTCTTTCCAGTTTGAAACACCTAGTTCTTCTGGACTCTTTTGTGGATATCCATTTAGAAGAACCCGATACACAATATCATCTGTACGCCCCATCTCCGGAAGATCATTACCATTTGGACTTAATTTTCCATACGTTAAGCAATACGCAATTTGCCCATTCGTATTCTTCAAAAACTCTGTCCGTAGGTCTTTCCCATACATGGGACTAAAACTCCAATCCATTTCGTACTTTTCACGATTTATAACTTCAGCACTTGCCTTAGTAAGTGGAAATACAAAACTTAAGACAATTAGAAGCATACTCATAGCAATGAGTAACGTTTGATACGATCGTTTCAACATACTAACAGCTCCCTCAAATGATATGCAGTTTTCAAAGATCAGTTTTTAATCATTAATTCTATTTGAATTACTAGTTTTTTTTACTATAATTAAACTTATATGGTTATTTTGGAACTTTATTTAGTAACTTTAACTTTTTTATTCTCGAACTCGATAATAAGTTGGTATAAAAAAATATTCGACCGGTTTATTAAAAAACTCAGCAATTTTTTCTGCCCTTTCGGAATTAACACTTGTTTTTCCTTTCTCGATCGCATGAAGAACTTGAGGTTTAATGTTAACTTTTTGACCGAGTTGTGTTAAAGAGTAATCTTTTGATTTCCGTTCAATTAATAGCATAAGTATTAAATACCTCCTCTCGATTAGTATAAATTAAGTATACATCACTTTTAAAGTGAAAAACAAGTAAAATTTACTAAAAAATAAAATATTTTAGTTTTATTTACTTAAATATATACAAAATAATATGTATTATATACTCATTTTAGTATTTTTAACACATTGAGAATATGAATTTATATGAAAGGACTAAAAATATGAATATTTTTAGCGAGCGTTTACGAAAATTACGCCAAGAACGTAGTTGGTCAATGAAGGAGTTAGGGGAAAAATTAAGTGAAGTTGTAGGATCTTCCTTTAGTTCTGCATCTGTATCCAATTGGGAAAAGAAAGGTTCAGAGCCACCATACAACATTTTGGCTGCAATAGCACAAATTTTTGATGTTAGCGCTGACTATTTAATAGGAATAAGTGACACACCTACTCTAAATAATGAAATAGCTACAGAAAAAATTGAGCATAAACAAGACATAATTAATAATGTAGAATTATATTTGACAATAAGTGAACATGAAAAGAAACAAGACATATATACAAAAGTAAAAGACCTACATCAAGAAATTCTTTTGTTGCCTGATAAAAAACAAGAACAGTTAGAAAAAGAACTGACTGAATACCTTAAGTTTTTTGGATATAAGTACGATCAGCTACATGTAGATTTCGTTAATTTCACGAATTACCTTCAACATGAACTACAAAAAAAGGTCTCTAAAAATTAGAGACCTTTTTGAAGATTACACGCCATAATTTAATTCAATTAATCTATAAACAAACTGTTTAAGTAAAAAATACTAATTATTAGATTGATATTCTATCTTAATAGTTATAAAATTAATGCATAAATAAATTTATCGGTTAAATTATTACAAATAAAAAAACCCTACCACAAGCCATTTTTAATTGATCTTTCAGTTTGGCCGCTGAATCAATTAAAAATCCTAAGAGAGTAGGGGTTTTATCCATATCAAAATATATATTATCTAGAACCATTATAGCACCTAATATATATAATGTGAATAAAAACCTCTACTTTTCCAGCATTTTTCTGTTTCTTTGTGGTGGAAAAAAATAGGAGGTTTTTTCTGTGTTATTAAACAACTTTTTGCTTAGTCGAGCAAAAGCTGAATTAAGTCCTCGAATTAAACATTTACCCAAAACACCGGGAACTATTAATCAATCAATCAAGAAAGTTACTTCTTATATTGATAATATTGTCCATGATGAATATGAAGGTGTTACCACAAAAGATTACCTTACCAAAAGACAATTTGAAGCCTTTGAGACTATCTTATCTTATTTGGTACAAGAAGGTTATGCCCAAGTAAGGCAAGAACACATTTGTAAAAAATCGGGGATTTCTAAACCCATTATTAATTACGTTTTGAATTGGCTGCAAGATTTAGGAGTATGCCAACAAATAAAGGTAAGACGACACGGAAAGATTGCTCCTTCCGTTTACATCTTGACTATACATAACAATTATTTAAAAATTATTGAATACTTCAAGGTAAAATGGGCTTTAGCTATTGATATATGCTCTACTTTTACAGAGTTTTTAAAGAAAAAAACTTTTAAAGAAAAAAGTAAATCTGAAGAGGAAAATCAAATACCTGTTTCCTCTGGATTAGATATTTTGGATATTAAAACAGAGCGAGAAGAAGACTTAAAAACTTACTTAAGTGAAGATCAAAAAAAAGCTTACCACTATATAATGAGTCAACGTGTGACAAACTTAACTGAAAAAGATGCTTATGTAATTGCTTTAAGATTGCCACCAGATTTAAATAATTTAGAAACGTCTGGTGAGTGGGCTTTTGAAGAATCTGTTAAATGGTTCAGAGATAACAAAGCTGATTATAGCGCTCCTGCTCATTTTATGAAAATGTTTAGTGACAAATTAAAGTTTTATCAAAAACAAAGAACAATTGAATCTCAAAAACGTCTTGCAAAAATTGGGATAGAAAAAAAGAATAATAGTAAAATCCCATTTGATTTATTCAAAAAAATGCTTATTCCAAACCTGTAAACCTCATTTTCAAAAAAAATTATCATTTAGCCTTGCTTGAAAAAAATCACACATAGCAAGGCTATTCGTCATGTCATTATTTATCCTCCACTCTCTTCAAGCTCCTTCAGATACTTAAAGAAAAAAATATTCAGATTTTTCATCGAAAACTTTCATTTTCTGTTTTAAATTCTAGTAAAGAAATCTTCCCATTTAAAAATGAACATCCCAAAATTTACCCACATTTTAACTTAGAAATTTACTAAGATAGAATTCTATATCGCTTGTAAGAGTAAGAGTCAAAGGCTTTATTTTATTTCTAATGTTTTTATTGGTTTTATTTTTTAAAAACAAGATTTAATAAATAAGATATTCTAATAAAAATTTGTAATTATTTAGCGAGGCTTATCAAACTTATAAAATACAAAGGGAAGATTGTAATTAGCTTACAATCTTCCCTAAATTTCTATACCACACTTTGAATCACAATTACTTTTTAAATAGTTTAGTAAACCAGGATTTTTCCTGTTGACTAGATGCTATTAATTTTTTGGTTTCTTGCACCTCTTGAATTAGTTCTAATAATTGTTGATCTTTACTACTTATTGTAGAATCAAAAATCTTTTGTTGTTCCTCAATTTTGGAGAGAAGTATTTTATTAGTTGCCTCAACTTCTTTCATATGTTGAATGAGCTGTAGATTTAGCGCTTCTTGATTTTGAAGATGTACAGCAACTTCTTTCATATTCTCGTACATCATTTGAAGAATGGGTTTATCCATAAGTTCATCCTGTGTAGCTTCTTCATCAACCACAATATAGTTTACAGTTCCCTTTAATACGTTCTCAATTACATCAGGAGGTTCTTGGGCATCCTTCATATTGGCTATTAGCTTAAAAAGCTCTAGGGATTCCCTTTGGTATCTTAGGGTTCTTCCCTTTGTTCCTGGTACTGTTGCTAAGTATGGTTTGAATTGATCTCTCCAAGCTTGAATAGTTGTACGGGGTTTTTGAAGTATCCGTGCAATATCAGCAAGAGAATAAGTTTTTTTATACGTACTGTCCTGGCTGCCATGCCACGATTCCTCTGTGTGATCTTCCCTAGTCGTCATTCGTCGTCACCACCTCGTTTTATGTCTTTAATACGTTATTTCAAGTTGGCGTTTTATCGTTAATGGTTAAAATCAATGTTCGTCATGTTGTTGAATGTTCGTTATTCGTCTAATTCGATTACTAATAAGTGTTTTCCTTTCATAAAAAGTTTCTAAAAATAAGTACGACTTAAGTCATACTTATTTTTAGAAAACAGTTGTTTTTTTGGTTGAATGTGCTAAAATAAGATTATAAGTGATACTTAAGTCGTACTTAGATACGAAGGGGAGGAATTTTTAATGAAAATTGGAAGAAAAGTAGCCGATTTCGGAAACAGTTTTAATAATTTCACAGTGGATGGCTATTACTTTGAATTGGCAACGAATGTAGTAAAAGTTTCTAAGAAAAAAGCGGAAGATTTACTTGTTGAACGTATTTTAAATCCAGAGGATTTGTTAAATAGTTTATTAATTTCAACTGAAATTGACGGAGAAGAATCTTATTATGTGTTGGGACGATTAGCTGAAGATAATCAATTAGCAAATTCTCACGTAAATAAAATGCACGATAAAATTAAAAGCCCGATTCCTTATATAAGCTTTTTAGGAGCAATTGCATATTATCACGCACTGAACGCTGATAAAGACGATAATGAAGTTGAAATCGAATATATGAGCATGATGTTACCAATATGGTTGTTAAAACGTGAAGAGAAATTTAGCATTGCTCACAAGATGATGGAGCAAAGATTTATAGGTGAACATAAGGTTAAAGTTTTAACACCAGGTATGGAAAGAGAGTTAACTATTACTGTTAACACAGCAAAATGCCGAAATGAATCAGAAATTGCTAGACATTCATTGAAGTACAAAATGGTAGCAAAAGATAAAAATTCAGATGTAATCAGTATTGAGAAACGTTTGGAAGCTGAAAAATTTGATGATTTCGAAGTTGTACTTACTGATATTGGTGGAGGATCAACGGATGCTGTACGTTTAGGAAAAGGGCTTACTACACCTAAACACAGAGATTCATTCCAGGTAATCGATATTGAACCATTTTTAGGGTATATTGACCGATTTAGAAAAGAGAAAGTACTTCAATATTTTAAAGACTTAAGAACACTAGAAACATTTATTGTTAAGAATTATCAGGATCAAGAGTACGTGCTAACGGATGAAAATACAGGTCAAGAGCATGATTTTACTTCTGAAATTGTAGAAGCACTACAAGAATATGCAAAAATTTTAGTTGCTAAAGTACTAGATGTATTTATTCCTTCAAGTACAAATACAGTTTTAAAATTCATCTATATTGGTGGGGAAGCGCCAGTTTTAGAACCATATATTAGATTGGCATTATTAGATCATATGAATGAAACGGCTGCAAAGAATAACCATTTCTTCTTAAGTGATATCATCAAGCGTGATGAAAAAGAAATATTCGCTCCAACATCCAGAACAATTAATTTAGCTGCTTTAGAGTTAAAAGCAATTGATGAAACAAAAGAACAGTTAGCTTAGAACAAAAGGACGTGCTAATATATGGCTAAAAGGAGAAAAATGGCATTAGGTGCTGAAAACATGCCCGATGACGTATATGAAATCCTTAATGAAAAGTCTAATAGTAGGCAATTAACAAGCTATGTTGTCGAGTTAGTACAAAATGAGCAACGATATGAACAACTAATGCAAAAATTAGAAAGTGTAGAAAAGAGATTGAATCTTTTAGACACAGTTGAAAATAAGTTAGATCAGTTACTTTCTAATGGGTTTGTTAATACACCAATACAACCAGATTTTAAAGGTGAAGAAACAGATCTTAAAGAAGGCAAAATTATAAATGCTAAAGAGGTAATTGGTGGAATTGCTAAAGAAGATAGTGAAGAAGCGGATTTTTAAAATTCAAAAAGCAAAAGACAACAATGCATATTAACAGGGTGGAGTGCTTATTTTTTATAAAGGCACTCCATTTCTTTATACTTTAAGGAAATATGCTACTACAAGAATAAAAGAGGTGAGCAAATGGAAACTCAAGTGAATAAATCCAAAAATAGAGCTGGATTTTTAAAGTCCGTTTGGTTTTGGGTATTACTTATCGGCATATTATATTTATGTAAAGCATTTATCTTACAAATCATAGGTATTCTATTGATTATTGCTTTTATTTGTTTAGGGTTTTATTATCTTGGTTACTTGTTGTTTGGAATAATATCCTTAATTATAGTTGTAGGTAGTGTTATATGTGCCATATGTATTTTAGGATATTTTTTATAATATTGAAGCGTAAGAAGGAATGAGGATTATGGAAAAGTACCCAGTGGAATTTACAATTATATCTCCTAATAGTGAAGTGTATGAACCGGATATTGTATACATTACAGCCAATACTCCTAAAGCTGCTATCAAACAGGTGGAAAAAGAAATTGAGTCCAGAATGGGAAAGTATTATAAGTATAAAGTTAAAATTAGTATTGAAAATGAGGAAGAGCAACTTTCTTTATTTTAAAAGTTTTTAATAAAGTAAAAGGGGAGAAGGAAATTTGTATATAAATTAAAATGGCGGGGATTATCCCCCACCATTTCCATGAGCATATTGAACAATTAGGTCTTTGGTAACTTTGCTTATCGGAGTTTGTACACTAAATACTAAAGTCATAGCTATTAACAGTCCAATAGATTTAAGATGTAGTTTCTTCATTTAGATCACCCTTTTTAAATATATTCTTCGTTTTCCTGGACAACTCAAAATATTTGCACGATTTAAAGTAGTTCTTTTCCTCATAAAATTTATGCGCTAAATGTTCTTGATATTCCTTAGTATACTCTGATATTTTTCGTTTTTCAAAATATTCAATACCTTCTAAAATAATAATTTCTAATTTTGAAGCAACTACATTATCATTTAATGCTTGTAATATACGGAAATGATGTAAATATTCTTCAATACCAAGATTTTGACAGATGTTTATTCCACGCTCGATACGCTCACAAGCAACTTCTTTTTCGAGTAATTTAACGTATTCTCTTGCTTCTACGAATAAAGCTTTATAGTTGTTTAACATTTTTTTGTTAACATCTGAAAGAAATTGAATGGCTAAATCAGGTTGTTCCTGTTTAGCATACATTAAAGCTATGTTTTGTTTTACCATTAGTATGAAAGTTTCTTCTTTTATGGTTTCGAATGTATTTAATGCTAATGTATAATACTTATTCGCAAGTTCAAATTCCTCTAACTCCGCATAAGTTAACCCCAAAAGATTATTACAAAAAGCAAGGTTAGTTTCACATTCAGCGTATTTAGAAAATATTTCTTTAGCCTTTGATAATTCTTGTAAGGCTAAAAAACCATTGTATGAATCATACAATGTATATCCTAACATATAGTGAAATTCAGCAACCTCTAATTCATCATTAATATATTTTAACAAAGGTTTCGCTTTATCATAAAAATTTCTTGAAGATGGATAATTTCCGATTGCATTATAGTAAATTGCTTTAAAAAAATGATAATAATATGTTAAAAAATTATCCTGTGGTATAGCAAATGTATTAATAATATCAAAACTATCCGTAGAAACGCCTAGGTTGTTAAGTAAATAATTATGACGAAAATCTATGAGGTAGTAATGTAACATCAAATTTTGGTCTTCTTTAAATTCATTTATAACTAAGTCGATCTTATCTTTTAAAGAAATTGCTTCATCAAGATCTCTTGCTCGAATTTTAAAGTACCATTCATTTAAAGTTTGTATAAATTGTTCATTCCCTTGTTCATTCCCTTTCACATGAACTTTCATATCTTTCTCCCCCATCATCCCATAATCCCGTAAAATAATGGGAATATTCTCATAATAAAATAATAACAGAAAAGCAATCATATATTTTATTAAAGTCTATGTTTCAATATTATTCTGAATATTCTGAGTTCGGGTGTAAGACTGTATTGTAGTGAAATTTTTGGTTTATTTGAACAGAATAATATAAATTTATCCAATTATAGTATAACATTTACAAAGTTTTTACAAAATGCATTTTTACATTTCGTTAATATTGAATAAAGTGAAATATTAATAATTTATTTTTGTACTTTTTTTAGGTACAAATTCAAAAAGTGGAGCTTTTATCATATTTATTAATGTGCCTAGAATTTTATATGGATGGTGAGGAAATATGAATCATTATCAAATGTTATATAGTACTCCGTATCTTTACCCTTCACGAATGCTTAACCAAATGTATAACGAAACGAAGAAGGAAGAAAATGTTTGTGCTATACGAGATCATATGTTGCGCTATGAGGTTTATTTAGATCGGCAATACAAATTTTATTATTACTTAAGTCAAAAAATTGAAGAAGATTTATATGGTGATGAACAGGCTGTCTCCTGGAATGAGCTATTAGATGAGTATCAACTTTTTAAGGATTGTAAAGGGAATTTGTCCATTAAACCAAAAGGATGGGATTAATATGACAATCATTGGAGAATTAGGTATTGTATATGGCGTGACAGGAGCTTCAGTTTTAGGGATTAAATTTTTGAAAAAGAAAGGTTTTTACCTTCCAGGTTGGCTGCTACGTGCGGGTCTTAAATGTCTACTAATTGGAACGGTTTGGTACGTTCTAATGGATATACTAGATGTGTTTCTACGTTAGAATTACATCTGGTAGTTGAAAATGATTATACTAACGCATCTTGAACGTTTTTTCTAAGCATCCATACAAGCTCAACTACCTTAAGGAGGTATGGAGGGAATGTTATCGCTTTTATTAATTCCAGCAACCTTTATAACTGTAGCTTATTTTTACCAAAGTAATGGACCGAGTGACAAGAAAAAAATTGCAACGTTTTTTGAAATAACAAAGGTATGCGTACAGCACAAAGGTGAATTACAATACCCCATTTTTATAAAAGAAATCGAAGATGACATAAGTATGAATTATGTTTACAAGTTACCACTTGGTGTGCCTAGCCAACTTATTAAAAAGTTAGCTGAAATATTAGAAGAAGGATTATATAAACCTGTTAAAATATCGTTTCACCAAAGAGAGCTTCATATTCGAGTATTTAAGCGACGAATACCTGAAATGTGGAATTGGTCTAAAAACCTATTAAAAGAGCATACATGGAGAGTTATGATGGGGAAAGCGTTAGATAAACATGTGTATCATGATTTTGAGAAAACGCCGCATATGTGCGTGTCGGGTATGACACGGTTTGGAAAAACAGTATTTTTAAAAAATGTAATGACTAGTTTAATTTTGCAACAACCTCAACACGTGAATTTTTTTATTATCGATCTAAAAGAAGGGCTGGAATTTAGTCCCTATAAAGAGTTATCCCAAGTTGTAGAAGTAGCTGAAAATCCAGAACAGGCGTTAGAAATGTTGATAAGGGTACGTGAAAAGATGGTAAAACAGATCGAAATGATGAAGAAGTCCTATTTTACCAATATCATAGATACATCAATTAAAGAACGCTGCTTTATCATAGTAGATGAAGGAGCAAACCTATGTCCTACACAGGGATTACCTAAAAAACAACGTGATGTATTATTTTTGTGCCAGGAGATGTTGTCCGAAGTTGCAAGAATCGGAGGTGGTTTAGGGTTTCGGCTCATATTTTGTACGCAATACCCTACATCTGATACGTTACCAAGACAAATTAAACAAAACTCTGATGCAAAAATAGGCTTTCGATTACCAACGGCGGTTGCTTCTCAAGTCGCATTAGATGAACCAGGATTGGAGGATCTGCCATCCCTGCCAGGAAGAGCATTGTTTAAAACAGATCGTACAGAGGAAATCCAGGTACCTTATTTAAAGGATAAAGATATGTGGGATTTACTAAAGCAATACAAGGTGGTGAAACAGCATGAGGCATCAAACACTCAAACAGAAAGCGAGACAAATCGAGATTTTATCCACTTTGAGTAAGTTAGATTTTGCAACTAGGAGGCAATTACAAGCTATCCACTGTCTAGGGAGTATTCGAAATGCAAATCGTGTACTAAAGGATCTGACTCCGTATTGTCATATTACTAAAATAGCTCGTGAACATGTATATTATTTAAATAAAAAAGGACGTGATTTATTAGGAATTACAAGAGAAGTGAAGAAAAGTAGTCAATTACAGCACATATTAATGAGAAACGAAAGTTGGATGTGGCTTGGATTTCCAGAATGGAAAACAGAAAAATCTATAGAGTTTTCAATCAATGGTCAACGGTATCAGATTATCCCTGACGCAACGTATTTTGAGGATAATGTCCCTTACTTCGTTGAAATCGATCGTATGCAACATATGAAGGCAAACGAACATAAAATACAGTTATATGGCTATATAACAGATATCTATAAAAGACAGAATGCCATTGTTCCAGTAATTATCTTTTTCACATTATCAGACTATCGACAATCCAAATTAGAGCAATATGCTATAAAGCAAAATGTATTTATGAGAACATTTGTGATGGAAGATGTTTTTAGTTAATTCACGCCCAAAAATCAGTAGAATCTACATTTTTTCCGGTTAACTTCCTTAAAGCTTTTATAATGCGATTTGAATTCTTAGTTGTCGGTGATACGCTGTCCAAACTACACAATCGACTTACAGTAGAACGAGTTACACCACTTTTTGAAGAGAGTTCTTCTTGTGTAATTTTGTGTCTATCTAAAAAACGCCCTAAAGCTGATCTAGGTTTAGAATACCAATTCATCAAATTCACTTCCTTATGTGTTTTACTTACAGTTTGTCCAATAATCCCATTTTTTAAAAGTCACTGAAAATAAGAATTTTATCTATAGTTGAGCATATTATTGAATAAGAAATAAAAATAATAAAATATGTAATAATTTTGTGGAATCTAGCATTCATATAAGTAGCTACAAGTTGCTGATACACTATTCTAATGGCAACTTGTTGCAAAGGGTATTCTTATAAAATTAAAAGCTTGAACCCATTGGTACATAAGGGTTTAGGCTTTTTTAAATTTATGGAGCAATGAAAATCAGTTTAATAAATTAAGAGATAGCATATTGTTGAGTCGTCGAATATTGAAGAATAAAATTAATAATTTCACGTACCATAATGATAATAAAAAAATATATTCTAAATGGTTGTATAATACGAAACAAAAGGTTTATAATAAGAACAAACGTTCTGTTTTTGGAGGATAAAACAATGTTTGATTACTCGAAATGTATGAATCGAATGATTTTTTGCATAGACCTTTGTTCATTTTTTGCCAGTTGTGCATGTGTAATGAGAGGATTAGACCCTTTAAAAGTAAAATTAGCTGTGGTTGGGGATGTAAATAGAAAAGGATCAATAGTACTTGCTGCCACTCCCGAACTTAAAAAAATGGGCATTTCTACAGCAACCAGATTATACGAAGTACCCAAAGATCCAAATATAATTATCGTAAATGCAACAATGAGAAGTTTCGTTGAAATTTCAAATCAAATTACGGAAATCTATACAAAATATGTAGCGCTTGAAGATCTACACGTTTACTCGATAGATGAATGCTTTCTAGACATGCAACAAACAGCGCATCTTTTCGGACGTGATCCAATTGTAATTGCTAAAAAAATTCAAAAAGAGATATATGATACAACGGGTATAACTGCATCTATTGGAATTGCACCTAACCTATTTCTCGCCAAGGTTGCTCTTGATGTAGAGAGTAAACATTCAAAATCAAGGATTGTTAAGTGGTCATACGAGGATGTTTCGAAAAAGTTATGGGAAATCAAGCCTCTAAACAAAGTATGGGGAATCGGAACGGCTACTGAAGAGGCATTGCACGGAATGGGTATATTTTCCTTGAAGGATGTTGCAAAAGCGCCTAAAGAGAATCTGATTAAGAGGTTTGGCAAAGTAAAGGGTGAAGAGTTATATCGCTTCTCATATGGTATAGATGAGAGCCGGATTGCAAATAAATACATTCCAAAAAGTACCTCTATAACAAAAGGACAAATCTTGTTAGAGGACTGTTTCAGCCCAAATAAATTAAAATTACTTCTTTTAGAACAAATTGAAGAAACTTGTTTTCGTTTACGATCTATGGATAAATGCTGTCGTACGGTTGAGCTTTCTATAGGCTATAGCAAATACATAGGTGGAGGATTCAAACGGGCGATTACATTAGATCAGCCGACATGCTTAACAGAAGATGTGTATGAAGCCACATTGCAACTATTAAAAAGGTTTCACTCTGGGCATCCGGTGCGCCAAATACATATTACACTAAAAAATTTGACCAGGGATGATGCAATTCAAATGTCATTGTTTGAAGATACTTCTCAAAAAGATACTAAAAGGAAATTAGCCAAAACAATGGATAGTATACGGCATAAACATGGTAAAAATTCAATTATGAGAGGTATTAGCTATGTTAAAGGTGCTACGCAAAGGGACAGAAACGGAAAAATAGGTGGACATAAAGCATAAGGAGGAATACAGATCATGATTGATAGAGGTATGATGCGATGGGTTCCATTTTCAGCAATAAAAGAACAGTTTGAAGGATTAAATGAATTGTATGAAAAACAAAATGAAGTACCAATGCCTATTTTAGATGAACAAAAATTAGAACATATAAATGAAATAGTGTGTTGTGCAATGGCTGAAAATAAGCAAGTAAGTATTTCATACCAAAAACAGAACAAGATATATTCCGAAGTAGCTTATATTCATTACTACGACATGATTTGTAATGAATTAAGAATTAGGAATCAAAGTGATAATGTATTTTATATAAAAGTTAATCATGTAACAGATATAAAATATACATAAGAAAAAGAGTCCATTATTATTAGGACTCTTTATTTAGGTTCACTCATGTATTCCTTCATGAGACCCAAACTTTCATTAGCAATTGTTTAAGAGTTTAGGAAGCCTGTTTTTTACGGGAACGAATTTTTCTATACCGACCGTGTTTTACAACATGCCGAACGTCTAATTCTTTATAACCTTTATTTTGGATAGTTTCTGAAACATCTACGATAATTGTGTTAGTTAAAATATTTACTACATAACCATTTAATTTTAAAGAAGGATTCTTGCGATCTGAAAATTGTACATAGTCACCAATTTTAATTGTTGGAACTGAAATAGTCTTTTCCATAAAAATACCTCCAAAATTTGTAATGTTATAAACTAACTTTCAAATTATTAAGTATGTTTTTTGTTTTTAAGAATTTATTCGCTTTTATATAAAGCTCGAAAAGTTCAGCGCTTAAAGTAACAGTTATATTATCCCTCATACATTTAAGGATTATGATATCTTGTTCTTCATGTTCAAACATTTTTGCATATCCTAATACCTGATATACCCAACCATTCTTTTTATGAACATAAAATTCTCCACGTTTTGCTTTAGCTACTTTCATATTTGCTCCTCCTCTGATTTTGAAATTTAAAACCCATAGAGAAACCCAGCAATCAAATATGTAGTAAAAAGCATCGCTATAGCAATACCAAACGTTCCAAAGAACCAAATTTGAGAATTAATACAGTCCTCAATTCCAAACCATTCACATAAGGATCTATAACTCTTTAAAGCATCTTGTTTGAAACTTATATGCTCTAATTCTTTTGATTGATTCTGTGTTATAATGGAATTAAAATTGTTAACTTTAGATAAGGTATTTGCCATTCGAATCACCTTCCTAGTTAATGATGTAGGAGAAAAAGTCCTGACTATCTGGCGGTGGTAAGGGCTTTTTCTTGTTTACTATTTACGAGCTAGTCTGTTCATACCATTACGTGTAACTAACCAAACTTTCCCGCTTTTTCTTGCTTCATTCTCATAGAACTTGCCTCTGTTGCACCACTTATTAACAGTGTTTTCCGCAAGTCCCCATATCTTTTCAGCTTCTCTTGTTGTATAAACGGAAAATAGAGCTTCCTCTAATTCTCCATTTTTCATTTCATCCATTATTTGTTGTAGATCCCTCCTTTGTTTTCTTATACTTAGTATAAAACCATTTTGTCTTGTTTGCAAGACAAATTAAACAAAATTATCCATATTATTTTCGACACTTATTCGACAAAATAAAAAACCTAATTTAATTAGGTTTTAAAGTGTAGTGCGACCTCAATTAGAATGTTCTTTTAAGTTTTTTCTCTTAAAAAAATGTAGCCACATTTTTTTCATTTTCCATTTATACATATTAAATGGGCTAATTAATCTACTTACTTGTTGCTCTGTTAAGTAAAATTCCGTGATATACTCTGGAATTCCCTTTTGAATAGAAAAATATTCTTTATATAATTTTGTTCGCTCCAATGCAAGTTTTACGGACATTCTAACCCAATTCAATTTTACATCAACTGTTTCTATATATTCTGTTAATTCGTAGTTTTTCCCCTCAAATACATAATTCTTATTGTATTGAGCAAAGAAGGGTTGATTCTTGTGATTTAAATTTCTAACCCAAATTATTTCTTCTGTATTTAAGTACATTGTATTTTTTTTATGTTTTGATCGAAAATACATGGCACCTCTTTCTAGGAATAACTTATGATTATATTCATTTAAAAAAGCAAAACAACCGGATGAGTTAGGATCATCATGGTGAGGTTTTATAATCATATTTTCATTGTCTAAAATTTGATTATTATTAGTTAACGTTGTGATCTCTACATCAAGAAATGGGAATGAATGAGAAAAACCAGAAGAGTTGTATGGCTTTGTGAAAAAACCTTTATTATCAAAGCGAATTACTTTTGCAAACTCCATTGATTTATTAGGCATCATTTGTCCTCCTTGTTTACAAAAAAATCTAATTAAAGTTAGATCCGGAATGTATCAAGTATATTATCTTTTTCTTCTTTATTAATACCGATGTATCTAAGCGTAATTTGTGGCGTACTATGATTCAATATTTCTTGTAACATAGCAATATCTTTTGTTTGCTTGTAAAACCAATATCCAAATGTTTTACGCATGGTATGAGTTCCTAAAGATTCTACCCCGGCAAAATCTCCGGCTTTTTGTAATTGTCGATAGGCTTGAATTTTACTAATGGGTTTATCCCCTTTTCTAGAAGGAAATAGCCAGGTACTTTTTAGATTTTCAGCATATGGCAACACTTCCTCAAAAATGGATGTAATATTTATGATACGCTCCTTTTTTGTCTTTCCTTCTTTCACTTTAAATTCTTTCCTTTTTTTTCGCTTTAGTTTTAAAATTTCACTCGTTTCCATTTTAAGTAGATCACTCACACGTAATCCCGTATTAATACCAATTAAAAATAAAATGTAATCACGATCTGAACAATGACGTTTAAGAGACCATTTCATATCTTCGAGCTGTTCTTTGCTTCGAATTGGTTGTACATCAATTAAATGTTGCTTTTTATTCATCTACTTTTCAATCCCTCTATTTACAATGATTTGAATGTATACTTTTTTATATATTTTTATGATATCAATAAAAATAGAGTAAAGTCAATGTTTAAGGGGAAATGAAAGTAAACTTTTTTATAAAAGTTTACATTGGAGTTTTGAATCATTTTATAACTAATTTTGTAATAAATTTCTCAATATAGATATACTTGTTAATTGAGGTTATAATATTCAAAATTAACAAAAAATAAATTATAATAAAAATATGATGGTTATCCTTTTGTTTACTCCTTGTGCTGAAGATAAGATCGTGTTCCCGGATCTTATCTTTTTATTTTTGAATTTTAGATAAAAAAAGGAATCCTTAACAACTTAAGGATTCATCCCAATTCGTACACCCTTTTGATTAATGCAATAATGAATTCTCTTTCTTTTCTCTCATATACACTGCAAATTCCATCATTTCTTCTTGGGTAAATTGTCTTCCTTCAGTTGCCCCTTGTTTAGACGTCCCAATATATACTAAATCATCCCATTTAGAAAATGGTTCTTCTCCTTTAAAGACCATTTCACTATATCTTTTCCATTCACCGTCAATGTTTACTACATTATATCTTCCCTCATTAGCTAAGAAACTCATTGCAAACATTTTATCAGAGTAATAGAAATCACATTCCCTATTTGGATCGAGTAATTCTTCCCAACTAATATTAGCCTTTAAATCTTCTTCTGGAATTTCACGTTTCTCTGTTTCAATAAGTTCATAAGATGAAATTGGTAAATCGTCTAATTCATCATCATATACTTCTTTCATGATCCAACAGTCTTTACTAGCGTCTTCTGCATAATATTGATACCATTCATTGTCATGCGTTTTAAATACATAAATAAATCCATTTGTAACTGTCTTACGATAAGTTTCAACGATATAACTATGATTAAAATTCCCTGTTTGGTCATATAGTGTGTCATTATTATCATAAGTTTCAGTTTCAACAAAAAGTTTCTTTTTCTGTCCCTCAATTATATATTCATAGCCGTCTACTACTGGAAAGTCTTCTGGATACTCATTCATACACTGTTTTTCTAATAAACAGTCCTTCACTTTGCTTATAGCTGCTTTTGGAATCTCTTTTAACTTTACGAACTCTTCAAATTCATTATTAATATTTATTCCATAAGGCTCTAATATTTGATGCAATTCTCTAGCAACCCTTGTTTCTTCGTAAATCATATATTCATACTCTTCAGGATTGAATTCTGTTACTAAAACATATCTATCCAATGGGTTGATCGTATACGTATTTACCCATTTATTAGGCTGATTGAAAACTCCGTGTGGGATTAAATATCCCCATAGCACCACATACTTCTGAAAGTTCTCTTCTGGTACTACAAAATACGATGAACCTTCGTTTGTTTCTCTTTCTAGTACACGTTTTCCACTGAACAATTTACGCATATACATACCCCCATGATTAGTACAAAATAATAAAATATAAGGCTCATACTAAGTGTAATACTATCATATTTAAATTGAAATACGGCTCTAGGTACATATTTCGCAAGAAATCTATCCAAAATAAAAATAATATCTCCATTTCACACAAAATAGTATCCAAAACAGACGAAACCGAATCCATTAATCACAAATTAAATGTAGACTATTGCTCATTTGTTTTATTTTTTATTAAACATTGCGGTACGTGAAATTTTTTATATATCTCTTATTAAAAAAGCCCCCATAGATCTTACACCTATGAGAGCTACCTAAGGGTATTTAGACTTTCGACTCCATTCTATTGTAACAGGCTTTCACCATACATGAGAAACATAATGAACCAAAAACACACCATCATAATAAGAAATTCTTTAACCCCTTGCTGAAAGGAAATACGACCTTCTTCCATTCTACACGCCCCTTTTCTCTACAACTTTTTATATGTTAAAATATAGAGGAAAGAAATCTGCCAATTTCTTTCCTAGACGGTCACTCATGACTTTGCTCTTTGTTTGCTTTTGCGAATGAAGAGCTTTTATTTTGTATACTTATACTTGCTTTCTAACATCGCATAACGCAATAACTTTAACTTTGTTTCTTTTTTCAATGCTTTCCATTCCGATACACCAATCTTCATTTTCCATTCCTCCAATAATTAAATTTGTTATTTATATAGCTTATAAGTTCCAGTTGTAAATCTTTCTAATTTGTTTATCGCTAAATCCTTCATGGACAGCGAAGATTTCTGGAAAATCCGAGAGACACAAATCAATAATTGTATTATCAGTTGTTCTTATATAGTAATATTGAACAGCTCCCTGATAATCTGAATATAAATAGTACTTACGAATCTTATAATTTAATCCATTTTTCTCTAATACCTCATAAAGTTTATTTTTAGTTTCATCCATTACGTCAAAAATGGTTAACTGCTCCATTATTAACAGCTCCTCATTGCGTAAATTTACTAAACTAACTCTAAGAACAAGGTTGTTTCATTATGTTCATTGGTATGCACATTAAACCTTTTTCCGGTAGCTTCTAATGCACTAAAAAGCATTCTTTTATATCCTAGATCCATAAAATCTACACTGATTTGACCATGATTCATAATAAATTGAAGATCAGCCATCATCTTTTTAACTTTTCGTTCCATGTAATAACCTCCTCAATAAAGTTATATAACTTATATAACTATTCTATTACTCATTTTTCCAGTTGTCAATATAAGTTATATAACTTATAATTATTTTTATAGAGGAGGTTGTAATATGGCTGTTAATAAAGACAAGTACACTCAAATTTTAGTTACTTTTACAAAAGAACAAGTAGAACAAATTGAAAATTTTTGGCATGAAAATAAGCTGAAGAACCGAAACGAGGCAATTCGTCAGATCGTAGACAAAGGGTTAAGTCGTAAATAATGGCTACCCTTTTTATTTTTCCCAAAAAACCTAAAAACGCATTTAAATTCCCTATCTCCCTTTACATGCGTTTTTATAACAAATATGACTTATTATATTAATAACTATTTCAAAACCTCATACAACTAAATCTGAAGGGTCATTTTTTAGTTGAACTGATTTTTTTCATGCATTCTTTAAACAAATGAAAAAAGAGCCGGATTTTCATCACAGCTCATGTATTAATTGGTTCTGTATGTGTACATGTCGGATATTGTGAACAGCCAAAAAACTTATTTCCTGTTTTATTTGAATTACGAACGACTAAATCATGTTTACATGTTGGACATTTCCGTGCTGCAGGCGTTACCCCTTGATACACATCTTCAGCCGAATATTCGGGATTGATTTTATTAATCAATTTCTGAAGTTCTACACGATCTATTAGTTTTACCTTGCAAGCTTCCGCTAATTCTTTCGCCTGTCTTGTATACACACTGTTCGTTACAACCCAGCCCTCATTTGCTTTGTAATAGGCTTGTGCTGCATATATCTCTTGTACGGCACTAATGCCAACTCTATTTTTCATCCCGTAGCGTTTTGCCTGGATTACAATACGATTTTTCCCCTTCAATACCAGATCCGCTCCGAAATCATTTGACTGCTTTGTGACTGTTGGAGAATAACCCAACTCTCGAAAGAGAGCTTTTAGATATACTTCGAATTGATGTCCGTCCATTTTGTCTATATAACGAATACCAGACTTAGCCATTCGTTTTAATATTCTTCGCTCCTGGATCTTCCGGTACATGAATTTACAAATTCGAAAAAGAACATAAAGGATAAAACCATACATTAAAATTTGTAATATGTTTGGCATTTCTGGTAGATTAGACACTTCGCTCCACCTCTTTAATTGGTTTCATTTTCTTTGGTTGGGCTGTTTCTTTTGCCTGTTGCTCATTCACTTGTTTCTTCCGGACATCGTTCCAATCTTTTTCATTCGTTGGAATATCCTCTTTAAGATCGACAAAGCATTTCATTGTCTGAATGAAGTCTTTCCCAGCCTTATCATTATCAACTGCCATGATGACCTCTTTAATATCGTGCCCTTCTTTTTTCGCATCCATTAAAGATTGAATCACTGTTTTTGACTTCAATCCATGCATAGAAACCAGACGAGCGTTTTGAATATTATTTTGCTTGATACTCCAATGAGACAACATATCAATCGGATCTTCATAAAAATAGATTTTATCCGGTTTACCTACATCAACTGTAAAACCAGCATTGATTCTTTCGTAATTCGGGACGATTTGCTTAAAGCTACCTCTTTTATTCTCCATTTTGACTGTACCTTGACGGTTCATACCAATAACTTGCCCTTTTCCTCCTTCTTCCCTCCATTTAAACACCACATTATTTTTCTTATCCTGGGCGATGAGATCCTTTTTAATGAGCCAATTCACCAAGCGAGGATCTATTTTCCGTTCATGAATTAGATATTCTTTTATCTCTGTTTGCTTATTTACTTCCAGGTGTTTTGGATAACGAAAAGGCTGCTGCTCTTTTTTGCGCTCCTCTTCCGCTTTTGAACGATCAAACTCTTTGTAGTCCCCCTTCTGAATGTCCATCACAGCTTGTGGGAATGTCATGTCATAGTACATCATGGCAAAGCTAATTGCTCCATATCCTTTTTCCCCTCGGCTATTCCAGGCGTACTGATTCCCTTTAATGATGAGACTGTCATGCTCCGTATGACGATAATAGTTACCTTCTTTCTTAAACGTTTCTCCTTTTGCTTCCAGATATGAAATCAAGTCAACTTTTCTTGCTTTCATCGCATCCTCCGCACTGACATATGCCATTACGGAATCCCCCCTTTACTCTATAAAATGAAATAAAAAAGAGGACTATTCCGTTTCCTAGTCCTCTTTTGCTACTTATAGTTGTTACATTTCATTTTTATTTGCCGAATAAGAATTTTAATCGCTTCTCCTGTACGCTGTATGATAAACGAGCGTCAAATTTCTTCCCGTTTTTGTTTGAGATAAACCCTTTGATCTGATCCGTTACATTCTTTTCTAATAACTTTTTCACATGGTTGGTACTTAAATTTTTACCAGAGAATGTACCAAAAATAATGAAATCACAGCCTTTTTTGTATTTCTCACATAAGTAATTACTTTTCCCTACAAGAACTCTACTCTTACATAATGGACACTTACCAATGGTACGATCTTCAGTTGTTGGAAAACGGAATTTCAAACTTCCGTCCGCTTCCATATAGATAGCTGCTGTAAATTCTCCCTTTTCTCCTTGAAAGCCGTTGATAAAATCTGTTGTTTTATACTGAAGTAGCTTCTTCATTTGATTACCAGGGATTGCTTTTCCCTTCATTTTGGCTGGTAACATAAAATCACATCCGTTTTTATGCTCCGTGCATCCATAAAATGTTTTACGATGAAGCATATCCCCTTTTTTACATTTTGGACATTTACCAAATGACAGCTCCTCTTGTGTTGGGAACTGAAATTTAACTTTTCCTTCATGTAACACGAGATAAGCGGAAAACTCCTTCTCATTGGACTTAAATCCTTTTAAAAGATCTGTTTTCTTATCTTCAAACAGCTTTTTCGCTTGCGCTTCCGGAATCGCTTTTTCTTTAATTTTTTTCGGTAAGGAGATTTCACATTCCGGATAATTACTGCACCCATAAAAATTGCCTTTATGAAGGATTTTTCCTTTTCTACAAGGGCATTTGCACACCTCAATTTGCTGATTCCAAGTATTAATAATGCTATCCGACACCTTATCATCCATTGCGCCTAATTGTTCCACTGTGTCTTTTACAAACGTATTCGTTTTCTCCACAAATTCCTCATATTTCATTTCATTCTTTTCGATCATGTAGATCATCCCTTCCATTTCAGCCGTATAAGCTGGATTTTTGATTTCATCTACCGGAAAAGCATCTATAAACGCACGACCAATATTAGTAGTTCGAATCTGACTGTTAGTAACATCAATATAGCTTCGCTCTAACAGTTTTGGGATAAACGTTTCTTCCGTTGCGACTGTCCCAATCCGTTTTCCTTTCATAAGTTCTTTCAAATGTTCATCATCTAATTTACGCCCTGCCGTCTCCATAAAGGTTAAAATGGAACTTTCCGTATGAAAGGCTGGTTTCTTTGTTCGAGACTCAATCAAGTCATACTGAACGATTCTGAAAGAATCTCCTTCTCGTAAAATAGGTATCTGAAATGCTTCAACTGACCCCTCTTCTATATCCTCTTGAAACACACTTAGAAACCCTTTCTCTTGTAGGATTTTTTCTTTTGTACTGTATGTGTTGCCCTCTTGATCTATAAAATGTACTTCTCTTACCAGGTAGATTGCTGGTTTCATAAAATTCCCGATAAATCGTTTTACAATTAAGTCATATAACTGTTTTTCTAATGGTTCTCGGTTGGTCCCGACATATAATTTTGTTGTTGGGATGATGGCAAAGTGACTACTGACTAATTCATCATTAAAAGTAGAATGTTTTTTCGTAATAGAAGATGGAACCACTTGTTGTACAAGATTTGCATAGGCGCTTTTTTCTAATGCTGCCATTACTTCTTTCACTCGTTCCACTTGTTCTGTAGGTAAGTGCCTGGATGAAGAACGAGGATATGTGATAAAGCCTTCTTCATACAAACTCTGAATATGCTTTTTTGCTGTTTCCGCATTTATCTTCAGTTTGGCGTGAGCATCTTTGTAGATATCCGTTAAGTTATATAGTAATTTTGGTTTCTTTTTTCTATTGCTTTCTTTAAATTCCGTTACAATTACATTCGTTTCTTTCAAGCTATCTCCAAGCTTTTGTAGTGGCGATGGATCTATCAGTTGATCCTCTGTTTTCATTACTGGTGATAAACCGTTTTCCGTTAGTAGCTTTAAATTGTAATAGGTTTGTTCTTTATAATTTTGAATAGCGATTTCCCTTTGACGGATCTCATTCAAGATACACATTTGAACACGACCAGAAGCCAATAAGAATTGGTTTCTTGCTAGTTTAGATGTACAGCCTCTTGTAACATTAATCCCTAAAATATAATCCAGGTATTGCCTTGCTTTAGCCGATTGTGCAAGTCCGTCATAGTCTGCTCTTGGTTCTAATCGGTTCAAGGCTCCCTCTAGTTCTGCGGCTTCATACGAAGAGATAAACAGACGTGATTCTCGCTTGTTCACACCTGCATATTCAACTATTTCACGATAGATGAGCTCACCTTCCTTATCCGCATCACAGGCGTTTGCCACATGATCTACATCAGGACGATTTAACAACTTAACCAATATTTGAATTTGTTCAAGACTATCCGATTTTTCTTTATACTCCGGCTCTAAAATAATAGGTAAGTGATCAAATTTAAACTCTTTGTATTTTTCATCCATTTCCTCCGGATATTTTAGTTCTAATAAGTGCCCACGGCACCAACTAATAATGTAATTTTCATTTTCATAGTAGCCATAATATGGCTTGCTCCCCGAATACCTTTGTGAGTTTCTAAATCTAGGTGATTTTAATAATTCAACAGCTACCTTCGACTTTTCAGCAATAAATAATGTTTTCCCCATACGTACTACCTCCTATTAATCTGCAATTTCACGCTTCCATTTCTTATTTCTCCGCTTTTTCATCATTCTGTGACCAAATAATAGCAACATGTTCAAAAAGACAGCTACAAGGAACATACAGCTCGCAAACAGCCATACATTCATGACATTCACTCCTTTCGTTCTAAAAACAAGAAAGAGGGATTTTTTACCCTCTTTCATTTCTAGATATAAAAAAATCACTTCCTGTTTTCTCAATTGAGTAACAAAAAATGATTTAATCTGATTTTCCTGTTATAAAATTTTTCATCGTTCCATTTCCATTGTTTCTCTTTTTCTACCTGATTTCTTTGTAGTTTTCGACTGATCTACATTCCCAGGATCTATTTCTTTATCTATTTCTTTATCTTTTTCTTTATTATTCGTTTGTTTTCCGTTTAATGGCTGAAATTTTTTATCTACATCCATTTCCTTAGATGTTGTAGACTGATTCAACGTTATCCCTTCTTTCCCAAGCTTCTCATCAACTCTGTTTTCTAATTTCACAACGTGTTCCTGGCTTACCAGCTCATTATCAATCGAGACATATTTCGTTGTATAATACCGCTCTTCAGCTTTTACACGAGTGACAATACTATCAATATTATCTGGGGTTTCTTCATATTGTGAACGTCTGTATGCTTCGAATTTCCGACTTAAATCCTTATCTAACGTAGTTGGCTCCTTTTCTTTTAAAGGCTGAATTTGTTGATCTAGAGAAACAATAGGTGCATATCCTTCCTTTTTCATCTCTTTATATAATTCCACTTCTTTTTCATTAAATGAGTAATCTTTTTGTGCCTCCGCTTTATCAACTAAGTGTCCATATCGTTCATCCTTTACCAATTCATCTAGATTCATATTTGCATCCTTTTCATAAACAACAAATGACAAATTTCCTCTCCCATCAAAGATAGAACTTTGAACCTTTTCATATAAATCTGGTTTCAAAATGTTATCTAAGGGGTACTCTTCTCGTTTCCCGTTCTTTTCCATGAGGAAAACAGATAAATCTTCCCGATTTGTTGAATCTAGATTCCATACAGATAAATAATCAATATCTTTTGTAACAGCATCCATCATGTGGATTCTTGCAACTTCTTCTTCATCGTGTATACCGTTTGCTAATACTTCAATTGTTACTAAGTGGTTGGGCGTCTCTCTTGATTTTTCTAATGGATTTTCTTGTACTTTTTCCATCGGTATTTCTTTGTTATTTCTATGATTCACTACCTCATCTCGTAACGCTTGTTTTACTTCATCCGATAAATGCCTTTTCTCGTTTAATACTTGTTCATACGGTGTCTTGTAGTCCCCATCCCCCATATTCATACGATCCATACTCACAAGCTCCATTCTGCCAAAATCCCTATCGACTTCTTTTGGAATGGCAATATGATAACGAGCTTGATCGTAAGGGATAGTTTCACCTCTTTCTCTAGCCTCTTCCCTTGCTTTTTCAATACTTGAAATAACTTCAGCCATTTTTTCATTGGCTTCTCCAAATGGGATCAGTTGATTATTCTTAAAAGTTTCGTTGTCGCTCCATTGAACTAGCATAGTTGGACGATTAATTTCGTCCTGATTTAATGCTGCATACTTTTCTTGATTCGCCTCATTAAATGCTTCAATAAATTCTTTATCACTCAATTTTTCTGCCCCTTCTACAGGCTCAAACGCTCGATTTTTATCTGCTTGTTCTCTTAAATCGTTAACAGAAATGAGTTCTTGTGTCGTTTTACTTAAACTCATGTATTCCACTAGTAAAATATTTTTTTCACTTTCATTCTGTTCTCTATTTTCATTCTGTTTTTCATTTCCTTTTATTTTAGCCGCTTCATATTTTTCTGTATTAAATAATATAGCGTATCGATCATCTTGTTCTAACTCACTTAAAGGAATAAGCAAATCTTCTTCACGTACAGTAAATGATTGACTTTCGTTTCTATCAAGGAGAGTATCTTTTACTTTTTCATAAACATCTCCTTTAAAAATATCTTCAATATTAGAAACATCCCTTTCGCCATTATAAAATTCATCACGGTCTAATACACCCGGATCATAAATTGCCATATGATATACTTCTTTGGTTTCTGCATCCACCATGTGTAATTTTGCAATCTCACCGTCTTTTATATCCTTATCTAGTATTTCAACTGTTACTACATGCTCTTTTCCATTATCAGACACTTGTTTTGACATATTATCTACTCCCTTTTCATTCGTTTTTTCTTTTTCCTTTTCTAACGTATTTTCAATTGTTTCAATAAATTCAATCGAAGTTTCATGTACTTCTTTCAACAACTTGGTTTTATCTTTCATTTCTTTTCCTTGTGTCCAGCTCGCTAAATATCCTAACGAATATTCGCTTGTATCAATTCCAAAATAAGAAGAAACGGCATAAGCTGTCATTTCTGCTTGAAACTCTTTTTCTGGTGCTGTGTAATTCATATGTGTCTCTGCTGTATGAAGTTTGGCATGCGCCAATTCGTGAAGAAGTGTTTTTACATTTTGTAATTCACTGTTCCGTGGATTCAAAGCAACTTCTTTTGTTAAGGTGTAACTAACCCCCTTTGCGACCCCTAGTTCTTGCTTCGGCTCAATAATTTTCACACCGTTTTTTTCCGCAATGGCTTCCATTCCCTTGTACAAACTCTTGTAATCTGTTACGCTCCCGTCTAGCCAACGATTCGGAAAAATACGAGGAAGATCTTCCGCTTTTGCGTTTGTTTGGGACACATCAAACACATGACCGACAGCAAAATATAAGCGACCTGGTTTCACTTCTACGCTTTTAGATTCAATTTGTTTTTTCTCTTGCTCACTCGCCTTTGTAACGGATTTCCATGTTCCATCTTTGTCTTTAAATTTTGCTACAGTTCGGTTTGGAACAAGAATTTTAATTCCTTTCTCACCCTTCTTAACCGGAAATCCTTTTTCTTTCCAAAAAGAAAAGGAACCAACTGCACTGGCTCCCTGGAATTGACTCTGTATTAATGAAATATTAGATGGTGAATAGTGATAAAACTTTGCCATAAACGTTAGATACTCTTTTAAATCTCCCGGTGTACGAAAATAACCTTCAACGCTTTTTTCCATCTTTTTTGTTAAAGCTTGCACAGCTTCTTTCTTTTCTTCTGGTGATTTCGTTTGATACTTTTTCTTATAACTTTTACTCATGATCTTCTCCTACTCTTTCACTTGCTTTTTGTAATTCCTCCATTTCCTCTTCATTCCATCTCTCAGCTGTATCGAAGAAAAGCTCATGAGTTTTTACATTGATTGGAACTAACATATTCTCTTGATTCATGACATGAACTGCAAGTTCTTCCTCTTGTTCTCGTGTAATTTTGATTGTTAGTTCTTCCTCTTTTACAAGTAAAACAAGTTCACCTTCTCCAATCTCTTTAATGACTCCTAATGCGATATCTTCATGAAATAATAACATCCTTATAACCTCCTGTTTTTTTATAAAAAGAAACAATGTAGCTTACGTTACATTGTTCTTTGATGCCTCATGATCTAAACGTTTTTGTCTTGCGTTACTAATCCGTTCCGCTACGACTTCTTTTGCTATCTTCACACTTCCCATCTCTTGTTTATCAGTTGTAATAAGACTATCTACACCCTCTAAAAAGAAATAACCATTTAATAACTCAATTAAAATTTGCGTATTTCTATCTGCACTATTTGCACCAAGACGAATTTTTGTTAGTTCACTTTTTAACACATCATGTAAGTTTTTTGATACCACTTCCGTTACATAATTTAACGACCATTCTGTATTTTTTGCCGCTTCATGCTCCTTGCAAATTCGTCCCATCGCTTCGCCTGTATATCGAATTCCGTGTTCTTCCATGTAATCATTTATATAATCTTCTGTCGCTTGATCCATCGTTACCTGTCTTCTAATTGTACTCATTTAATAACCCCTTTCATTTTGATACGCACTCTCTTTTTGCATACGCTCATAATACTTTTGATTCTTCCAGCTTTCATATTCACTTTTAAAAGCACTTTCCACTTTCCTCATAGAATATTGAATAGATACATTCTGCTGAAATTTTCGAAATGACTTTGATTTTTTCATGTGATGGATTCTTTTTTGCTCTTTATCATATGCCTTCATTTCTTGTAAAAAAGCGTTACCCATTCTTTTATACAGATCACTGATTTTATTCGTCTTGTAATTTTCATATTGCTTCCTATCATACTTTCCTTCCCCATATGCTTCTTTAAAAACTTGCACTTCTTTATCTAACTTTTGGAGAAACTGATCGTAATCTTTTTTATGATGATGTTGAATATACCGACTGCTTAATTCATCAATTTGCGGCTTTAATGGTTGAATCGTATTGTAGCTATATTGCCACTGTCTTTTATCACTTGGTAACTGTTTATAGATTTGTAAAAACAATGGTTTCAAATGTTGATTACGCCAATCAAAAACGGAATCTTCTTTTTTCCTTCCCACCATATTGTTTCGAATCAGATCATTAATTTGTTTTTGTTCCTGCTTACGATCTAACAAATTATTTACGACTTTACCCTTCATCGCATCTAATGTTTTGGGTTTTCTTTTACCACGTTCTCTTGTTGGAAATGGTTCAACAGTTGCCACATGAATATGGATATTATCCGTATTAAAGTGAATAGCTGCCGACCAGATAGAGCTTTTTTCCAAGCCCTCTCTTTTTTGCATTTCCTTCATCGCAAGCCGTGTTACATCCATTAACTTTTTTTCATCCAATGTTTTTGTTTTCTCATCATAAATTCCTTGTTTCTCTAACCAGGGATTATGAAAAGAAATGACATCTTGCCACATGATACTCCCATTCTTATGGGCGGTTTTAAACATTTCCTTTAAGGACTTTTTTTCACTTTCTGTTAAACGATTGGCGTGTTCCGTAAATAGTGCCGATGTCTTTTCTGAATTCCCCATATAGTCTTGATACGTTTCGAACATTTTCGGATTCAGCTTCACTTCACTTTTCGCTTCCTCTCGATCTACATAATCAATATAGTTCTGAAACGCATCGGAACTTGGCAACACAAATTTCGTTTTTAAAACAACACCCGGTGTGACGGAAGACTGAACAGGAACCGCATTACTCATTTTCAACATCCTGCATCATCATTTGAATAAACTCATTCATTTTTTCCATTGCGCTATAACAATCACTCATCATATGGATGTTCTTTTCAATGAGATTTTCCAATTCCATTTCCCTTTTATTTTGCTGCTGAAAAAATGCCAACATTTCAATTTGGTCTTTCAAAAATTTCTGCCGGGATAATCCTTTCCTCTTTGCAATTTCATCTATTTTCTTTACGGCAATTGGATCTACTTCTCTAATTCTGATTTCCACTTTTCCCTCTCCTTTCTGCAATTCTGGGTAGAGATCAAAAAATAGTGAGAAGAGCATAAGGGGTTTTTGTTCCCACCTAAGGTGTGAAGCTAGGCGGAGCCTAGCAAAACGATGGGAACAAGAAAACCTGCAAGGTGAGTACTCACTGATGACACAAATTAAACTGATGAGTACTCACTGACGATACAAAAACCAACAGATGAGAACTCAATGAGTACTCAAATTTCACTGGTGAGTACTCACTGACGACATGACTTTTTTCACTTTTTATTAATTTCTTGTGCCTTTTGCTCTAACTTTTTGATTTTATCTCGTGCAATTTTTTGTTCTCCTTTAAACAATTCCACGTTCTTTTCTGATGATTTTATTTTTGATTCTAGGGATGCTATTTTCGATTGCGTTTCCGTTTTTTCCCCATCGGTTTGATACTTCATTTCATCTTTTAGTTCTTTTACTTTTTCATAAACTGTCTTCGCATTTTCTTCTTCCAGTTTGATTGCTTTCCCATAATTTTTGATCTTTGTTTCAATATCTTTTTTGTCTCTTTCTATAAAATCTAACTCATATGTTTTTTTGTCTTCAGCTAACAATTCATCATTTGCTTTTGTTTTTCTTTGATCGGTAAAAATCGACTGAACAAGTTTATTTGGACTTTTTGTTGATGCATTTTCTTCTTCATATTCGTTAACATCTTGTGTGAATTTACGAATATCCATTTGTTCTTTTTCACTGTTTTTATTATAAATATCAAAAGCTAAAGCTCCCCAATTCGGAGATAATTCCTTTACTTCTACTACGTAATTTCCGTTCTCTTCATACAATACTTTGACAGGTAACTGAACACCTGGATTTGCTTTTTGCTGTGCTTTAAATGTATATCCTGTTTCCTCATATCCTTCTAATCGAAAGTAAATTTGTATAAAGTTTTTGTGTGGATTGTATTCCCTTTTCTCTACAATCAATTTCCCCATACCCGACAACTTAATTACTTTATTTGTCTCTGTATGAAATAGTTTTTCATCGTTTGGCATGTAAATTTTAGATGTTAAGAAAGCGAAAAAACCTAAAAATAGAAAGCTGATAATTGTTAAGTAGATCCACGACTTATTTTTTCTTAGATTGATTCTTTCACTCTTCTTACCAATTGCACCTATCACACTCTCACCCCACCTTTTTCGTTATAAAACTTTCATATTTAACTCTTCCACACTTGTAACTCGCCATGTTTCCTTTTCTTTTTTCATGATGATTCGTAACACATTGTTTACTTTTTCTTCTCGATTTTGCGTTGAATCTGTCGTGACATTTATAAATTCAGCTAACACATTTACTTCCTCTTTATCCGGTTCATTTTCTTGTAAATAAAACTTCATTTCTATTGGTTTTGTTTTATACGTATCTCCTAGTTCGTATTTATCAGTTGGATAAAATTGTTGTAAAAGTTCTTCACTCATAATGGATTTTGCTTTCTCTTTTCGCTCACTGTACCCTTCTTTTTCTCTGTGAAATGATAATTGTATAAACGTTTCGGCTGTCGATAAATACGCCCTTCTCTGTTGTTCTTGTGCGGAAGGAAGCACCTTATCCAGTCGTTTTTTTAAGTCTTCATTTTGCTTTGTTAGTAATTCATTTGAAAGTTTTAACTGCTTTTCTTTACCATCACTCATTGATTTTTTGCTCAAATAGATATTAAAAGCTGTTACACCTACAACTAAAATGACAAACACAATAAACAAGGATTTTCGTTTATCTTTCATATTAATTTCTCCTTTTCTTCGTAATATCGTTTAGTTGTTTAGTAGCATTCCAGTATGTTTGTATTGCTGTTTTTGCTGCGTCTTCTGATGGGAAATTTGCTATCACCCATAAATAAGTTTTCCCTTCATAGTGAAATGTGTCATGTTCTAAAAAGTGCGGTATCTCATTTCCTTTCAGTTCTCGATGTAAAAGAAAATTTGAATCATCAACATTTTGTATCAAATAATTTGATGGTTTAATAACTTCATTCTTAAATTCCTCAATCGGCGCTTCTATTAACTTCATTTTAATTTCCCCTTTACTTTTGAATTTTTTTTAGAACCTTCTTACATGACCAGTAAACACTTTTTTCCAATAGGGATTATTTAAATCTTCGATAGATACTCCTTTATTTGTTTGGCAACCAATGAAGTGATTTTTATCTACAACAAAACCAACATGCCCATCCTTTTTATAAGTATCAAAGAATATTACGTCACCAGGTTTCATATCATTTGGCGATATCTTTTGACCAATTTTATTTAATGACTCTGTATTGACATCCGTTACAGGTCCTAACTCTCTTCCTACTTGCTTAAATGCCCAATGTACAAAACTAGAGCAATCAAATATATTCCTATCAATCTCACTTTGCTTTCGTCCTCCACCGAAAACATAAGTACTTTTTCCTATCAACGGACGACCAACATCCACAACTTTTACACCACTACTTCCGCCACTCCCTGGATTTCCTCCTCCACCAGAAACGACAGAACCCGGCTGATAATATTTCAAAACTGCGTCAACGTACAAAATATCGCCGTAGCACGCTTGATACGGTACAGCTTCCGGTCTAAGGCAATGATACATACCGGTGTGAGCTACTTTTTTGTATTGTTGTTGCGAAAATTTTATAGCTATTTCCTTTGTATATTTACCACCATTTGAAGCAACAAAATCAAAAAATCCAGTACCAAAATTGTAAGCTTGTAGGGCTGTTTTTATATGATCCATGTCACCTGGACTCGTTACTCCGGCTCTTTCTATCGCATGTTTAAACTCTTGTACACCAGCCCAAATACTGTAGTCTGGATCTGTAATACAATTAGGCTTTTTACAATACTTCGTATTAAATGCTCCTTCAGAACTTTGCATCGGATCGCTACCACGCCCTCCGCTTTCCTGCATCATTTGTGCAAGCATTAAAGCGACAAACGGTTCCACACCAAAAGCTTTCGCATGCTTCCGAATGGTTGGCTCCCATTTCAAAACTTCGGGTGAAACATTCATGACTTGCCCTTCACCTGTATACGTAATATCACCTGCGTCTGTTCCGCTCTCTCCACCCATTGCCGCAATAAAAATACTCATAACCCCAAGTAAAAGAAAAGAAAAAAGACCCATCACAATTAGTGCTAAAGTGATGAGCCATTTCTTTGGTATAACTTTTAAAACTAGATGCATAGTATTAAGCACCTCCCCCGAATAACATTAATTCTTCGTCCGTTACCTCTACATGGAAGTGAATGTTTTTTACAGCCCCAATACTTAAAATAACATCCCCTGTTGGCAAATGTGGTATCGCTGCAATCTCACTTTCACTTAACTGTCCTGCAAATACTTTTCGTAACATATCTAAACTGTTATTATCTTGCTGCATGATAAATTTGTACTGTGTAAGTTCAAATAGCTTTTTAATTTCATCAATCATTTCTTGTGAAGATCCTTCGGGTACAAAATCTCGAATCGTGTGACTTGCATATAAAAGCCCTGCAAAATATTTTCGATCTTCTCGGCTAAATTTAGTTAAAAATTGTAAAGCATGAGCGCTTTCTTTTTTCGTGTTTATGATATGATGCGCCTCGTCAATAATAATGAAATAACGAATTACATCTTCAAAAGCAAGTTGTTGTTTAGTATATGCCTCTAATTGTGGCGCACCATTGGATATCATTTCATCCCATATTAAATTAAAAACATTAAAAATTTGCGCTTGGAATACTTCCGGTTTAAAATTTGAAATGTTTCGTAAGGAAAACGATACAACTTGTTCTTTTTTAAAGTTTTCAATAGTGGAATGACCATCAAATAATTGTGCATATGCTTCTACTAAATTTACAAGATTTAATTCAATCAACTCTAAACGATGTTTTCTGCTTTCTCCTAAATTCCCATGGTGTTTTCTATTTTCTACATTCTCATATAATTCATCACGAACAAAAGATAAAAAGTTTGAGAAAATGGGATACTCATTTGGTTTTCTTGTTGTAATTTCATTTTTCGCTCCTTTTTCATCATTCCATAATCCCATTCGAATATATAATTTACGAAGTAAATTTTCATATTCTTTAATTTCATCATCTTTTGCTTCTGGCGCAATGAATCGATAAAAAATTGTCAGTTTAGATAGATGTTGAGTGAAACTAACTTCTTCAAGTTCTGCTGTCTTATATACTTGAAGTGGGTTAATTTGACCTTGCGAACCATCTAATGCAATTGTTTTCCCGTTCAGATCACGTACTGTTTCCTCGAATTCACCTACAATATCAAAAATACGAATAAAATGACCTTTACTTGCATAGTCTACTGATTTCTTTTTTAGTAATGTTGATTTCCCAGCACCAGGCTTTCCAATCATTACACCGTTATAAAACTTTCTTTGTTCGTCTTTATGAAAAATATCAAAAATAACATTTCCTTTTGTTTTCGTTGTTCCATAATACGTACCGTATGGATCATGTAAATAAGAATAATGAAACGGACACCCACCAGCCAAACTAACTGCTGGAATTTCTTTCCCTTTTCTTCGGTTTACATAATTTTTTTGTGTATCAAAGCTTGTTACGAGTGCATCCCACTCATACTCTTGTTCATTTAAAAAGACAGCTCCTCGAAAGTTATAAGACTCTAATGTTTCCATGATCTCTTTTACTTGTTTTTCTAGCTCATCTATTGTTCTAGCGGAAACATAGATACGCAAATGAATACGTTTCATCACCTCACCTTGTTTCAAATCCGTATAAAGAGCTTCCAGCTCTAAAAATTCATTTTTTGCATCAATCCGATCTATATTATCCTTCGCTGTATCATGCCGAACACTTTGTTCACTCATGGATTTATTAATCGATTCAACAACTTCTTTTCGGTCATCACTCATGACATCTAATGTTGTGATCACATTTGGCATATTCATAATTTGCTCTAACCAAAAATCATTTACTTCTGTTGGGTAATCGAAAACATGAATACAAGTACCTAAACCATCACCTGTTTGCACATAATTTTCTTTAAAACTGATTCCCCCTTGTGGCTGAATTCTAGCCACTAAATAAGGGTTATAACCTTTTTTCTTTTTTAGTTCTTCTTGTTTTTCTTTTTTAGATTTTTTTCGTTTGAACGCAAACATATTGTTTCCCCCTTACTACCATATATTTTTCGTTCCTAATTTTGCATTTTGATTAAACAATTTAAACATAAGCTCTAACTTTTTCTCTTCATCCACCTCTAATAATTCAGTAGATCGTTTGATATATCGTTTTGCTGCATCTACACGTTCTTTTACGATTAATTCCGTTTCTCCGTAAATAAATAAGAAGGCTTCACGATTGGTTCTGCCCCATTCTAAAAACTGCAGTTCTTTTAACTTTTGATTTAAAATTCGTTCATACAAAGGACTGGTACATTCTTTAATTTTCTTCTCAATATATCGTTGTTGTTCGGTTGTTTGACATGGAAAGTTTAAAAAAACGAGTTTAATGGACTGTTTGTAGGCTTGATAAAAATACGCATGTGAGAAAATGACAAATGCTTGTTCATCGCTATTCTTAGAGAACATATCGTCACCTTCGACTTGAAGAATTTCTAAAAACTCCTCATTTTTCAGTTCAAATATGCCATCCTCCGTCATGTCTACAATTTGCATAATTTCCGCAATACTTTTCTTTACCTTTGGTGGCGCTTCTTTCTTTTTTCTAGATAAAAAACCTAACATTTTTGGATTTTTCTTTTTCGAAAGGTCTTTCTTTGGCTTTTCTTTTTTCTGTTTTTTTACTTTTGGTTCTACTTTTGGTTTTTCTTCTTTCTTTTTGTTGGGTACCACCTTCACAATTTCTTTTGGTTCAGAAATTGATTCTTTTACGTTTTTTTCGTTAAATCGAAATGCATTTTTCTTCGGTTTTTCTAGTTGTTTTGGCTCTTCTTTCTCTACATCTTTTTCGCTGAATAACGCCATATGTGATCCCTCCCTTATTGATCGTTATCAATGGCGCAATATGCACCTTTCCTTCTTAGCAAAGTAATAATCAATACCTCATACATTCGTTTTTGAGGATTCGTACTTGGTCGCCAAATCATGATAATTGCAATAGCTACCATGAAAAGAATAAATGGTAACTGAAAGGACTCATGTACGAAGTTCCTAAGAATCATCGTTACAACTAATAAACCAATTAATAAAAAGAAATCTATTAAATAAAGCACTTTATTAATCCGTAATTCTGTACTGATTTCCTTCGGAATCCGATAGCTTCTCATCGGGATTCCCTCCTTTTCGACAATAAAAAATAAGCGTACGATTACGCTTATTTTTTATCCGTATTCTTTTTATTTTTGTTCACAATATCTCTCCAACTTTTACCCGTATTTTGACCCATTTGATAAAAACGCTTTGTATTTTGTACCGTTTCAGAAGTATTAATTCGTTCTTGTACACCTCTTACTTTTTGTTTCACGGATGATGTTGTATTTTTAACTTTATCAGTTGTATATTGTCCTAATGTCCGTGTTTCCTTACTGCTACTTGCTGCCACTTCTTTATCACTTTCATAAGGAATAATTGGGCTACTATGTGTCACCGTTACGATGTCGGCTGATACCGGGCTACTTCCGCTTGGTACTGATTTTGGCGTTTCCATTGGTGCCGGGCTTCCTCCACTTGGTACTGATCTTGGTGTTTCCATTGGTGCCGGGCTTCCTCCACTTGGTACTGATTTTGGCGCTTCCATTGGTGCCGGGCTTCCTCCACTTGGTACTGATTTTGGCGCTTCCATTGGTGCCGGGCTTCCTCCACTTGGTACTGATCTTGGTGTTTCCACTCGTGTCGGGCTTCCTCCACTTGGTACTGATCTTGGTGTTTCCACTGGTGCCGGGCTTCCTCCACTTGGTACTGGTCTTGATGCTTCTACTGGTGCCGGACTACTTCCGCTTGGTACTGGTCTTGATGTTTCCATTGGTGCCGGGCTTGATGTTTGACTTCCTTCACTTGCTCCTTGTCTTACTGTTCCTGGTGTTTGACCTCCTTCATTTGCTCCTTGTCTTACTGTTCCTGGTGTTTGACCTCCTTCATTTGCTCCTTGTCTTACTGTTCCTGGTGTTTGACCTCCTTCATTTGCTCCTTGTCTTACTGTTCCTGGTGTTTGACCTCCTTCATTTGCTCCTTGTCTTACTGTTCCTGGTGTTTGACCTCCTTCATTTGCTCCTTGTCTTACTGTTCCTGGTGTTTGACCTCCTTCATTTGCTCCTTGTCTTACTGTTCCTGGTGTTTGACCTCCTTCATTTGCTCCTTGTCTTACTGTTCCTGGTGTTTGACCTCCTTCATTTGCTCCTTGTCTTACTGTTCCTGGTGCTTGATTTCCTTCACTTGCTCCTTGTCTTACTGTTCCTGGTGCTTGATTTCCTTCATTTGCTCCATTTGCTTTTCCAGCTTCTTTCATTTCATCTTGAAGACTTGTTGTCCCCGATTCTTGACCATTCGCTACCCCAGGTTTTTCGTTCCCTCCTTTTTTCATATCTTCTTGAAGTGATGGCGTACCACTATTCTTTTTATCTTTTTCCTTATTTAAGTTACCTTTATCTTTTTCCTTATTTGCTTCATCATTTCCATTTGCTTTCTTCTCACCAGCTTTTTTCATTTGATCTTGCAATGAATCTTTATTTTCAGACTCATTTCCATTTTTTAAGCCACTTATGAGACCAGCCATTCCACCTGTTGCCATCGCTGCCGCACTTGCTGTTTTAGCTGCTGCAACACCAGTTCCTTCTGCTGCACCTTTCGCTCCTTTTCCAATCATATTCCCGAGACTCTTCATTGGTTTTGAATTTGCGAGACTGCCAATTCCTTTACCAAGTGCGAATCCACCTGCTAACATGCCCCAACTGCTTTTTAACCCAATATCTATACCAAATAACCTTTCTACGACTGACGGTCCATCTAGTACTGCCATACTAAATGCCGCTAATGCAATCAGATACGGTACACCATTTAATTTGTCATGGAGAAAAGCTGTTCCTATTAGGTATAGCTTCAAAGATAGGAATATCATAATCGTTGCTATAAATATATTGAGGATATTAGATAATACAGCTTTTAACTTTTGACCATTCGCAACATCGGCTGGTGCTAATATGTTTGCTAATAAATAGTTAAATGCCAATTCATAAAATAATCTAGCTAACTTAATACTTACTAACAACAAAGTTAATCCTGTTATCAGTAAAGTAAAGAATATATTCCAGAAATTCCAATGCCAGCGATAATACTTTTCTGGAAAGAAATCAAACCATCCATCTTTTAATTCTGCTAAAGATGCGACTCCCATCCCATCCATTACTCTTTTATTTTTCAATAATTTTTGTCCATCATCTGATAATTTTTTATCTTTAGCAAACTCAAAATCCGAATCAATTTTTTCTGTAATATCTATCTGTCTAATGTTTTTTTCTGGAATATGATTTTTCGGATTCATGTCCTCTTTCTTTTTCCATCCATTTTGATCTATCACTGCCACATCCGTTATATTCTTCTTAATAATTTCATCACTTAAAGAACCCTTTTGTTCAGATTTCACAACCGCTATGGCATCATCGGTGAACTTATCGACCTTTGTCATACCAGTACTTAATAAACAAAGTACACTCAATGTTATGAAAATATTGATGATAATTTGAGAACGATTCATTTGTTTGTTCATAATAAACATGTAGCCAATATATAAAAACGAAATGGCTAAAAGAACGACAAACAATGGATATAACATATCAACAAAATTTTGTATTTCCGGTGAATTAAAGAATCCTTTGATCCCTAGAATTGCATCTGTCACACCTTCTAAAGCATCTACAACTAAAGATAAGCCTACAATTAGGAACCATCCTAGCCAACGTAATACATAATTCACGATGTCTCCTACTTGAAGATAATCCGAGAACGATTCTAAAACCTTTAAAATCTCTTCATCTTTCACTATTTACCCTCCTCTCATGCTTGCTATTGCCCTAATACTTCTTTTGCTGTCCAATTCACTCTCTCATTTAGTCTGTCGATACGAATAATCAATTTTCCTTTTTGTTCCCGATCTACTGAAAGGAAAAGAACCGCATCTTCTAGACCAAGAATGACCTCATTTTCTTCTGTTACAAATGGCGAGTAACTATCCAAAATCAATTGCATTTTATCCGTTATTGTCGGTACACCCATTCCCTCTTCCCCCTTTATATTTGGATTCAAAAAAGCACTCAATTATTTGAGTGCTTTCTAACTTGTTACTTTTTCTTCTAAATCACGCAAGATTCGATTAATCTTGTTTTCGACTGCTTGATAAACACTTTTGTCGATGTGGTCATTGTGAGCTAACATTTGAAATTCACTGTAAAACTCGCCCATTTCTTGATTTTCAACTTCAACTATTGATTTACCTAATTGCGCTAAAAAGAACTTATCAACTAGTTTCAAAACCGCTAAATCAGATTCAAAAAATTCATTAACCGTTTTTTCCTTCCAATTTTCAATGGAGAGAGAATCAAACGGGCTATCTTCCTGCTGAAACGCCTCTTCCGGAATCTCTTCATCAATTCCCATCATTGTTGGTTCTTCTACTGGCTCCGGTGTCTCTATTTGGGAAGAAGTTTCTTGTTCTTGTTCTGGTTCTGATGTTTTTTTCTCAATTTGTTCTGATTTTCTCTCTCCTAGAAAATCAACAATAAGTGATTTTGGATTTACATCATCATGTAGAGAATCAATATCTATATCTAAAATAGATTTATCTGTATCAAACTCTACTCCTAAGTACTCCCATCTGTATTTTAAGGCTGTTTCCCCCGTATTATAAATCGGGCGAGGTCTAATCCGTTTTCTGTTATTATCCTGACGTTTTATGACACGAATAACGGCACTTTCTCCTTCTTTAAAATTCATAAGTTCATTTGCTGTTAACAGTGGTCGTTGATCTAGACTTTCCGTTTTATTTTTATCAGTAGAAAGACCTTTTCCGCTTCGGGAAGATAGATTAATCGTCTGATTCCCTAGTTTTTTAGAAACTTTTTCGGCGGTTTCTTGATCGTTAGTTAGAATGTAAATTGTATTCCCACAGTTTCCATCAATCGTATCTGCATCCTCACCATACTTATTTTTCAATTGTGCATATGCCTGGATTACAAGGTTAAAGCGAACATTTCTACCAAGACAAACCGTGATAATATTTGCCATTCCTTCAATACTCGGCATATTTCCAAACTCATCTAAGCAAAAAACCACTTCACGGTGACATTTCCCTCCACGAGCGAGGGATGCACCCTTTGCCAATATAAAATAAAGCTGCCTTACAAAAATAGAAGCAATCACATGATTTGAAGAATCAAAGTCTGGTGTAATCATAAAAATAGCGACTGGTTTATCGAAATAGTCCACTGTTATTACTTGTATATCTTCATTTTCTTCTACTACTTTAAATTCTGTATCACCTGTCTTTTCATCTATTTTCATAATAGAAATAGATGTTTTCTTTTTCTTATTTCCTTTTTCATTAAATTGAATGGTATCCCCAACTTTTATTACTTTCTTAAAATCTAATGCAAAACGTCCCGTAATATCTGATTTGATAGACTCCTTTGAGCCATCCGGAAATACAATTTCTATTCGTTTTCTAGGTGTTACTTTTCCTTTTATTGTTTTTCCAAAACCTACACGTTTTAAATCCACACTATTTTTTGCGGTCATTTTAGCGATTTCATCAAATGTAAAAATAGATAAACCGTTCATTGTTTGTGTAAAAATACCACCTCTAGCTTGCCCTTTTGAGAAATTAGAAGTTGCATATTGCATTTTCGCAACACTGTCTGATGGTAAATTCTCAAAGTATAAATCTAAAGCATTTTTCGGCGGTTCCTCTGGATCTATAATTATTTCTTTCGAACCAAGTTCCGATAGCATGTTAGCTACTGCATACATCGTTATTTTTTCTTCTGTCCCCTCTGCAATACATTTATCTGTTATAGCTAAGACCATCGCATTACATAAGCTCATTGCACAATCTTGCCAAAAAGGATCTTTAACATTCGGATTGTAATATAAGGTGTGTGAGAGTGTTTTACATAATGCCTGTGCCGTTGAATAATCCCCATCTTTATAGGCATCTTTGACAAGCTGCAACAAGTTATAGCTCATAGAATCAAGTGGAGTTAACAGGTTCAAAACTTCAATGTGATAGCCTCGTTCTTCCAGCGTTTCTTTCGATGCGCTGAACAATTCCCCCTTTGGATCATTAAAAATTAGGGAGGGTTTATGTTCCGCTCTAGAATAGACATCAATTGTAGGAAATACATAGGTTTCCCCTTTACCAGAGCGTGTTGTACCAATAATTAAGTTGTTTACCGGGCTATCATCAATGAATACCTTATCACCTAGTCGGGAGATAACAACACCACCGCCACCTTTAAATGATTCCTCTCGATCTGGTACAGCTCGGTATTGCTTTTTCAACTCTTCAACTGTTGTAAAACGACTAGAACCTTTCTGATGATTATTTAAGTTTTTAAAGGAAGATTTCAGCTTATACACCGTTCTTGCTATAGTTCCAATCACTACAAGGAAAACAAGCAAGTAGTAAATTGGATGCTCTGCAATTGGCATCCGAAAAAGAAATCCTATCTCCATATGAAACGGTTTGGGATGTAATAAATCACTAAAAGTTGTTTCTATCAGCTCTAAAGATAAGTTGAGTAAAAAATTAGCGATCAATAACATTCCAACAAACAAAAAAGCACTCAATGGAATGAGTACTTCTTTTTCAGCTAATTTATATTTGATTGATATCTTTTCACTATACATATCAAAGTATCACCTCTGTTCAATCTAGCCACACGTATTACTTCTTTAAGCCGAAGCCCGAATCATAATTATATTTCTCATATTCTGTTATCTTATCGAAGTCATTCGTTACATCTAAAGATATGATATATCCAAATTTCTTAGTAATTTGTTCATCTGTTGGCATTTGTTGAAAACTTGCTATTACTTTTATATCGGAATCCTTCATTTGTTGAAGAAAGTATATAAAATCTTCCTGACTTAAATAATTGGTTTCATCTACAATTACATATTCAAATTGTTTAGCTTTATTTATTACATCTTCTGTAATTTTAAAATTCTCATACCCTTCACTCGATTCACATTCCAAGTGTTGTAGAGTCACATGACCCGTTTTCTTCTCAAATTCTTCGTCTTCGTATTCTCTCATTGGATCTAACACTAAAACTTTTGATAAACTTAAAGCCATTTTCTTCAGTTCCCTCGTTTTCCCTGTTCCCACTCGACCTACCACCATTAAACTTTTATCTAGACTTGAAATTTGTACTAAATTTGCACTATTAACAAACATCTATATGACCCCTTTCAAATTAAAAAGGTACTCTTTTTATGAGTACCTTTTTGACAATATCAATTGATTTTTTCTTTATTTACTCGCTACCATCTTTTCATTTTGTTTCAGAACTGGCTTTTCTTGATTCGTTGGTTTCTCTGGTTCTGTTGGTTTTTCCGGTTCTGTTGGCTTCTCTGGATTTGTTGGCTTTTCCGGTTCTGTTGGCTTCTCTGGATTTGTTGGCTTCTCCGGATCTGTTGGTTTCTCTGGTTCTGTTGGCTTCTCCGGATCTGTTGGCTTCTCCGGATCTGTTGGCTTCTCTGGTTCTGTTGGTTTCTCCGGATCTGTTGGTTTCTCCG
>Ga0209463_1000258_pt1 | contig 48430 bp, 38 predicted proteins | sample AgamicMgSfrz_FD_187169 | JGI IMG/M metagenome (GOLD analysis project Ga0209463, IMG submission 187169) | Agave microbial communities from Guanajuato, Mexico - Mg.Sf.rz (SPAdes) (version 2) | ecosystem: Host-associated > Plants > Phyllosphere > Phylloplane/Leaf | place: Guanajuato, Mexico...
CGAGCCGGCGCGCGGCGAGCCCCGGTTCGCTCGGCCGCGACAGCCGCACCGCGAGATCGGCTTCGCGCGCATACAGGTTGGCCGCATGCATCTCGCCCATCAGGTCGATCCGCAGCGCCGGCCACGCGCGCTGCGCGCGGGCGAGGCGCGGCGCGAGGAAATGGCTGGCGAACACCGGCGACGCCGATACGCGCACCACGCCGTCGAGCGCGGCCGCGCCTTGCGCGGCGCGCGCGAACGCATGCGCGTCGGCTTCGAGGCGTGCGGCGTGTTCAGCCAGGTGCAGCCCTTCGTCGGTCGGCGGCCAGCCGCGCGGCAGCCGGTCGAACAGCCGAATCCCGAGCGCCGACTCCAGCGCGTCGATGCGCCGCGCGACCGTCGAATGCTGGACCTGCAGCGCTCGCGCGGCGGCCGACAGGCTGCCGCCGCGCATCACCGCCAGAAAGTAGCGGATGTCGTCCCAGCTCATCGGCAGCGCGGGTGCGCCGGCAGCATCGTGATCGGTCGAATTTTGCACAGTAGATGGGCGCTCAGCGTGAATTCCGTTCGATTATGCACGATGGGATCATCGTGTCACTTCATTCGATAGCGAGGAACGTCATGACCCAAACTGCCAACGCCATCCGGATCGGCATCGACCGGTACGGCGACGCCGGCGTGCTGCGCCGCGTCGATGCGCCCGTCGGGTTACCTGGGGCCGGCGAAGTGCGGATTCGCCAGACCGCGATCGGCGTGAATTTCGTCGACATCTATTTCAGGACGGGCGCGCACGGGTTGCCCGCGCTGCCGGACGCGCTCGGCGTCGAGGCGGCCGGCGTGATCGACGCGGTCGGGCCGGGCGTGACGGAGTTCGTGCCCGGTCAGCGTGTCGCGTATGCCGGCATGCCGACCGGCAGCTATGCGAGCCTGCGCACGATGCCGGCCGAGCGCGTGCTGCCGATTCCCGACGGGCTGAGCGACGAAGCCGCCGCCGCCGGGCTGCTGAAGGGGATCACCGTCTACATGCTGCTGCATCGCGTGCGCCAGGTCGGCGCCGGCGATACGGTGCTCGTGCACGCGGCGGCCGGCGGCGTCGGGCTGCTCGCGACGCAGTGGGCGCATGCGCTCGGCGCGCGGGTGATCGGCACGGTCGGATCGGCCGCGAAAGCCGCGCTCGTGCGCGCGCACGGCGCCGAAGCGGTGGTCGATTATCGCGAGGAGGATTTCGTTGCAGCCGCGCGGGCGTTCGGCGGCGGGGCGGGCGTCGACTACGCGATCGACGGAATCGGCGGCGACGTGCTGTCCCGTACGCTCGGGGCGGTTCGTCCGTTCGGCATGGTCGCGAGCATCGGGCAGGTGGCGGCGATCGGCGCCCGGCAGACGTTCGATCTCGACGAGTTGGGCCCGGCCCGTTCGATCGCGCTCGCGCGGCCGAGCGTGCTCGGTTTCATCGCGCGCGACGTCGGCGCCTATCGGGACGCCGCGCGTGCGACGCTCGACCGGCTGGCGGGCGGCATGCACGTCGAGATTGGCGCGCGGCTGCCGCTCGAACAGGCGGCCGACGCGCACCGGTTGCTGGAGTCGCGCGCGACGACGGGCGGTGTCGTGCTGCTGGCGTGACGGCAGGGTGCGGGCGCGGGCGACTCGCGACGCGGCTCGACGGTCGCGTCGCGAGCCGCCAGCTGGTCAGTGGTGCTTGCGCAGCGGCGCATCCTCGACGAACCACGCGAGCACGAACGCGATCGCGATGACCGTCGCGGCCGACAGATACACGACGTGCAGCGAGCCGGCGAACGCATGCAGATACGCGTCGCGCACGGCATCCGGCAACTGATGCACGGCGGCCGGGCCGAGCGCGGGCGGCAATTCCGTGCCGGCCGGCAGCGCATGCGTCATCCGCGACTGCAGCCCGTGCGAGAACAGCGCGCCGAACGCGGCGACGCCGAGCGAGCCGCCGATCGAGCGGAACAGCGTCGCGCCCGACGTCGCCACCCCCATGTGCCGGAATTCGACCGTGTTCTGCACGGCGAGCGTCAGCACGGGCATCACCATGCCGAGGCCGATCCCGAGCAGCGCCATGTACGCGTACATCGTGTGCAGCGGCGTGTCGAGCGTCAGCGTCGACAGCAGCGCCATCGCGACGCCGCCGGTCAGCGTCCCCGCGATCGGGAACATTCGGTACGAGCCGAGCCGCGAGATCAGCCGCCCGCTGGCGATCGACGTGACGAGCATCCCGCCCATCATCGGCAGCAGCTGCATGCCGGCCTGCGACGGCGTCGAGCCCTTCACGACCTGCAGGTAGAGCGGGATGAACGTGACCGAGCCGAACAGCGCGATGCCGACCATGAAACCGATCAGGCTGACCAGCACGAAGGTGCGATGACGGAACAGCTCGAGCGGCATGATCGGTTCGGCCGCGAGGCGCTCCTCGTAAATGAAGCCGCCGATCGCGACGAGGCCGAGCACGAGCGTCATCCACAGCTGCGGCGACGTCCACGGCAGCAGCGAGCCGCCTTCGCTCGTGAACAGGATCACGCAGGTGAGGGCGGTCGCGAGGAACGCGGCGCCCATGTAGTCGATCCGGTGCTTCACGTGCGCGGTGTGCGGCCGGAACGCCATGCCGATCACCGCGAGCGCGAGCAGGCCGAGCGGCAGGTTGATCGTGAAGATCCAGCGCCACGACAGGTGTTCGACCAGGAAGCCGCCGAGCAGCGGCCCGACGATCGTCGCGAGGCCGTAGACGCCGCCGAACATCCCCTGGTAGCGCGCCCGGCGATCGGGCGGCACCAGATCGCCGATCGCGGCCATCGTGACGACCATCAGGCCGCCGCCGCCGAGCCCCTGCAGCGCGCGCAGCCCGATCAGTTGCGTCATGTCCTGCGCGACGCCGCACAGCGCGGAGCCGGCGAGGAACAGCACGATCGCCGCCTGCAGCACGATCTTGCGGCCGTACAGGTCGCCGAGCTTGCCGTACAGCGGCAGCACGACGGTGGACGACAGCAGGTACGCGGTGACGACCCACGACAACTGGTCGAGCCCGCCGAGTTCGCCGACGATCGTCGGCAGCGCGGTCGACACGATCGTCTGGTCGAGCGCGGACAGCAGCATGACGAGCAGCAGCGCGGCGACGATCAGCCCGGTCGGCGCGTCGCGGCGGGCCGCGTCGGCGGCCGGCGGAGTGAGGAGGGTGTCGGTGGTCATCGAGATATCTGCCATGGCAGGGAATTGGGTCGAAATATAGCCATGAATGATTGACTAGTCAATTTCTGCCCAGCCTCGATATGTTGCAGTCGTAACGGGAGATTGCCGCCGGGAAAATTGACCACGATCAGCCGCAAGGGAGGGCCGGACTCAAGTTTTTTGCAGGCAAACCGTAATAGAGAGGGCCGCGGACCGATTGCCGCGGCTCTTTTCACCGCTCACGTGCCGTCATGAACCTGAACGCCCTGTTTTCCCGTTTCTCCATCCGTACGCGGATCTTCTCCACGCTCGGCCTCGTCGCCGTGCTGCTCGTCGTGTCGGGGCTGATCGGCCTTGCCGGCATGCAGAGCTCCAACCGCGCCCTCGACGAGGCCTATACGCGGCAACTGGCGGCGAAGACCGCGCTGTCCGCGGCGAGCCTGAACCTGACGATCGTGCGCACCACGCTCGACCGTGCGCTGCTGCATCCGGAAGCGCCGGAGGTGCCCGAGCTCGTGAAGAAGGCCGAGGGCTATCTCGCGAAGGCCGACACGGCATGGCGCAACTACGCGGCGATGCCGCACGACGGCGACGAGGGCCCGCTCGCGAGCCGCCTCGATGCCGCGCGCCAGGCGTTGATCGGGCAGGCGCTGAAACCGATGATCGATGCGATCCGCGAAGGGCGGCGCGACGAAGCCGACCGCTTGCTGATGACCGTCGCGCCGCCGCTGTCGGTCGCGCTCACGCAGGCGACCGACGCGCTCGATGCGTACCAGGCCGCGCGCGGCAAGGACGTGTACGACACCGCGCAGACCTATTACGGCTGGATGCGCATGGGCGCGATTGCGGGCATCGCATTCGGGCTGGCCGCGTGCCTCGGCTGCGCGATCGGCCTGCATTTCGCGATCACGCAACCGGTGAATCGCCTGCTGTCGCATTTCCGCCGGCTGTCGGACGGCGACCTCACGTCGGAAGTGCGCTGGTCGTCGCGCGACGAGATGGCCGAACTGGTCAAGGGTGTGACCGGCATGCAGCGCAGCCTCGCGGATACGGTGCGCCAGGTGAGCCAGGGCTCCGAAGCGATTTCGACGGCGACGCACCAGATCGCGGCCGGCAACACCGACCTGTCGCAGCGCACCGAGGAACAGGCGTCGGCGCTGCAGGAGACGGCCGCGAGCATGGAGCAACTGACGGCGACCGTGAAGCAGAACGCGGACCACGCGCTCGAGGCGCAGGCCTGCGCGGACAGCGCGAGCGAGATCGCGACGCGCGGCGCGACGGTCGTCGGCGAGGTGATCGGCACGATGAACGAAATCGACCAGAGCTCGCAGAAGGTCGCCGACATCATCGGCACGATCGAAGGCATCGCGTTCCAGACCAACATCCTCGCGCTGAATGCTGCGGTCGAAGCCGCGCGTGCGGGCGAGCAGGGCCGCGGCTTCGCGGTGGTCGCGGGCGAGGTGCGCACGCTGGCGCAACGCTCGGCGTCTGCGGCGAAGGAAATCCGCACGCTGATCGGCGAATCGGTCGAGCGTGTCGCGACCGGCTCGCGGCTCGTCGGCATGGCCGGCACGACGATGCAGGACATCCAGCAGGCGATCGGCCGCGTGACGGGCATCATGACGGAGATCGCGGCCGCGTCGAGCGAGCAGCGCGACGGGATCGAGCAGGTGAACCGCGCGGTGTCGCAGATGGATCAGGTGTCGCAGCAGAACGCGGCGCTCGTCGAGCAGGCGGCCGCGGCCGCCGCGTCGCTCGAGGAGCAGGCCGACGGGCTGCGTCGCGCGGTGGGCGCGTTCCGCGTCGCCTGAATCGAAACGACGGCGGCGCGGTGACGGGCAGGCGCTCGCCCGCCCGCTGCGTCAACCCGCTGCGTCAACCCGCTGCGTCCGCCAGTTGCGCGGCCGCGCGCGACGACGCGACGATCAGCAGCTTCATCGTCGCGCGCGTCGCACCGACGAACAGCTTGCGCGCGGCACGCGCGTCGAGCGTGTCGAAGTCGACCTCGGTGAGGATCACGCACGGCGCCGACTGGCCCTTGAAGCGGTAGATCGAGTCGAGCAGCACGTCGCCTTCGCGATACTCGGGGTTGCCGAACAGGTCGTACTTGCCGGTGAAGCGCTTGATCCGGTGCGGGCCGAGCTGATCGAGCGGCGCGAGCACCGAGCCTTCGCGGCCGCGGTACGACAGCACCGCGATGTCCTGCTTGCGGAAACCGAGCGATAGCGCCTGCGTGATCGCGCGCTTGGTCGCGTCGATGCAGGCTTGCGCCAGTGCGTCGCCCGACGCGCCTTCTTCCCCGTAGGCCGACACCGACGGATCGGACCCGTCGAACGGGCTGCCGGAGCGCAGTTCGGCCGCGAGCGGCTCGACCCGGCCGACGACGTCGCGCACGAATTCGAGCAGGTCGCGCGGGCTGCGGTAATTCGTGAGCGCCTTCAACGTGACCCAGCCCGGCAGCGCGACGGGTTCGCGCATGTACAGGTTCTGCAGCGGATCTTCCAGCCACCACCATGCGCCGTCCGGCGCCAGCAGCCGCTCCAGCGCGGCGGCCCACGGCGCATGAAAATCCTGCCCTTCGTCGACGACCAGCACGTCGAAGCGCCAGCGTTCGGGAATCGGCGCTTGCGCGAAGCGCGCCTCGAGCCGTTCGAATTCGCCGGGCACCTGGAAATCGGGCGTATAGCCGCCGTCACGCGCGACCCAGTCGCACAGCTGGTGGTAATTCGCGATCTTCGCGCCGGGCGGCGCGATGCGCGCGATGTAGTCGGCGAGCGGCCGGTTGAAGCAGACGTAGAGCACGCGCTGGCCGGCCGCGACCGCATCGCGCATCACCTGTACCGCGAGCTGGGTCTTGCCCGACCCCGCGGTGCCGGTGACGCGCAGCCGGAACGGCGTGAAGTCGAGCTGGCGCGCCCATGCGGCGAGCCCGCCCGACAGCCGCGTGACGAGCGTGCCGGCCTGGCCGACGAGCGCGCTCGTGTCGGGCGTGAGCGCGAGTTCGTCCGCGAGGAAATGGTGGAGCTTCGGCGCGTTCGGAAAGTGCTCGTCGTCCTCGGGCAGGATCTGCTGGATCACCTGCGCGAGCTGCGCCTTGCGCGACGCATCGACGATGCGGTCGGGCGCGACGCCGGCGATCGACGCGTCGCGGATCGAGTAGTCGGGGCAGTACAGCAGCGCCTCGACGCCGTAGACGCCCGCGCCGAGTGCGGCCGTCAGGCGCCGGTGCAGCGTTTCCTGCGTGCGCGCGAGCTGGATCGGGACATTGCGCTCCTTCTGCAGGTAGACCTTCACGAGCCCTTTCGGGGTCTCGCGCAGGAAGCCGGCCTTCTGTTCGATCAGCAGCACGCGCCCGGCCGGGCTCACGACGACGAACGCGGCTTCGCCGAACACCGAGAATGCCTGGTCGGCGCGCGTCCAGTGGACGCCGTGATACACGGTGTAGCTGTCGGGCAGCGCATGTTCGAGCGCGGCGAGCGTCTCGCGCTCGCGTTCGGCCGCGCCGGTCGCGGCGAGGCTTTTCCAGTCGTCGGGGATGAGGCGGGCCATGGCGTCGGGCGGCGGATGCCGGCGTGGGCGTGAACGGGTGCGGCTATTGTACTGAGTAACCCGTTCATGCCCGCGGCGCCGCGCGGAGGTTGGCCGTTCGTGATTCGGGCGGCCGGCCCGGCGGACGTCAGCCGCGCGTGAGCCGCTTCGCGAGATCGGCGCTGAGGATCGCCATGCGCGCGGGTTTTTCGTAGCACACCACGTCGAACGCGCGGATCACTTCGCTGATGTCGGCCTCGCTCGCGCGGCCGGTGAGCAGGTCGCCCGTCAGCACGAAAATCGGCGCACCCGGGTTGTCGGACGTGCGCACGGCCTTGATCGCGGTGGCGGCCGTCCCGTCGTCGAACAGCCATTCGGTCAGGACCGCGTCGAAGGCCTGACCCTGCAGCGCGTCGACGAACGCCGCGAGGCCGTCGAACGCGGCCGTCGCGAAACCCTGCCGTTCGAGATAGCGGCACAGCTCGGTTGCGCTGACGCGATCGGGATCGATCACCGCGACGACGAGCTTGTCGCTCTCCGCGCGGCGCGGGTAGATCTCGATCTTGTGCACGTCGTACGCGTTCTGGTACAGCACGCCGGTATGGCGCAGCACGCGCCAGCGGCCGTTCTGTTCGTACGCGACGAACTCGGGGCGCGCGCCGGCTTCGAGCGGCGCGCCGATCCAGGCGGTGCACGGAATCTCGGCGACGCCCGCATACAGGACGGCTTCCTGGGAATAGGCGCCGACCATGCCGGGGTCGAGCGTTTGCGCGCCGAACAACTGGGCGGCGGGTTCGCCGTACGCTTCGGCGACTTTCTTGATCTGCGCGAGCGTCCAGGGGCTGCTGCCGCGCAGTTTGCGGTGGCCTTGCGAGAAACTCAGATCGAGGATGCGGCACAGCTCGGTGGTCTGCTGGCGCTTGCCGATGCCGTTGCGGGTCATCAGCTCGCGCACGCGCTCGGCAACCGCGAGGGAATCCGTGGTGATTGCTTCAGTGGTCATGCTACGGGGACGGATCGTGACGTTCAGAACGACGCCTTGCGGCAGTCTCGGCGGACAGTCTTCATGACGTCCAATGGCGAGCCGACCGGCCACGCACGGAAAAGATAACTTTACCGCAAAATGGTCGTCATTCAGTGTTGTGAAAGGTGCGTTTGTGTGAAAGGTGTGTCATGACGTTACGTCCGATCTGCCGCGGCGCGAGCGCGCGACGGGGCGTTCGACGCCTTCACGTCCGCATTCCGACGGGCCGGGATGGGATTGCCGGCGGACCGGGATGCGATTGCGCACGAGACGGCAGGTAATCGCCGCGCGATGCACCAACGCAGGGCGCGCACTCGCCCGGACCGACGTATTCCCATCTTTTTTGCAGGACGATCGATGGATGGTTTCCTCTAGTGAAACCAACGAAGTTACATTTTCGACGCCAGCAAAGCTGCATGCTACGATTTCGCGGTCTCAAAAAAGTGTTGAACCGATGCAGAAGACATTCTTGATGCGCGGATACGAAATGAACTGCGAGCCGCGCGTGACGGAGACCGGCAAATACGCCGCGCAGGTCGAGGTCACGAAGGTGGGTTTCAGCCGTGAGGCTGCGTTCCGCAAGCTGGGTGAATTCGAGACCGAAGCCGAAGCGGTCGCGTACGCCAGACAATTCTCCGAAGAGTGGTTGAGCCGCTATGCGTAGCGCGGCGGCGTGTGTCGATGCCCGTGCCATGCCGGCCTCGGGCCGAGCGGCGGTGTAGTGCGCCGAACGGCCGGCATTGCTGCCTCAATATTGCGAATGTGTCGGGAAATTTGTAGATTGACGACTCCCGTTGTGGGGTATCGATCGTCCGAAGGCAACGCAATTGGAGACCGCGAATGTCCACCTTGTGCATGCAGACCGTCGTTCACGGCAAGACCGTCCAGATCGTGCTGTCGCCCGAGAGGCGGACAGCCAGGATCGACATCGTCGATGACGAAACCGGCAGCTACCCGCCCCGCACGATGAGCATCGAGCAGTACGTCAACGCCGGCATGGCCGACGACGAAATCGCGCGGCATGTTCTCGAAGTCGTCACGATGTCGATCGAGCAGCTCGCGAGGCTGCAGCCGTTCGATCGTACGGCAGGCACGCAAACGCGCTATTCGCACTGAGCGCTTGTGCAGCGGTCACCCGCGGAGACCGCGAAGTCCTGACTGAATGGTTGCGCGATGATCGAGCATTCGACGTGGCGTGGTCGAGCGCGACGCGCATCGATTGCGCGTGTGCGCTACGCCGGCAGATACAGGAACGGCTCGCCGTTTTCCCGCTCGACGGACAGCAGCCGCTCGCGCTGATCCTGCGCGAACAGTTGCTTGCCAGCCGCGGCCGCTTCGGCGATCGCGGCATCGACGCGCTAAGCTTCGCCTGCCGTGCCCTGATATCCGACAGAAAACAATGACCACCACCTATCCGCTGCACGACGCATTGAGCCACGCCGATACGGCATTTCCACCCGAAGCCGACGTCGTGATCGCCGGCGCCGGCATCATGGGCTGCGCGGCCGCGTACTACCTCGGCCTGCGCGGCCTGAAAGCCGTCGTGCTCGACAAGTCGCGCATCGCCGGCCAGCAATCGACGCGCGCGTGGGGCTTCGTGCGACAGCAAGGGCGCGAATCCGCCGAAGTGCCGCTGATGATGGCCGGCATGCGGATCTGGGAAGGCCTGGAGCAGGCGCTCGGTTTCGATCTCGAATGGCGGCAGGGCGGCTGCCTCTACCTGGCGGACAACGAAGACGACTGGGCGTCGTTCCAGGCGTGGCTCACCGTGGCGCGCGAGTATGGGCTCGACACGCGCACGCTGACGCGCGCACAGATCGACGAACGCGTGAACGGCCTGTCGACGCACGCGCGTACCCTCGGCGGCTTGTACACGGCGACCGACGGCCAGGCCGAGCCGCGCCGCGTGGCCGCCGCGTTCGCGGCGCGCGCGACCGAGGCCGGCGCGCGTTTCTTCGAAGGCTGCGGCGTGACCGCGATCGAGACGGCGGGCGGCGCGGTCGTCGGCGTCGTGACCGAACGCGGCACGATCCGCACGCGGCGCGTGATCTGCGCGGCCGGCGCGACCAGTTTCCGGCTGCTCGACGGCGTCGGCATCCGGCTGCCGCAGCAGGCCGTGCGCGGCACCTGCATGCGCACCAACGTGCTGCCCGACGTGTCCGCGTCGACGATCTGGGGGCACGGCCTCGGCATCCGGCAACGCAAGAACGGCGCGATCAATCTCGCCGACGACATGCAGGTCGACGTCGATCTGACGCTCGGCCACCTGCGCGGATTGAGCCTCTTCTGGCCGGAATTCTGGTCGCAGCGCGACAAATTCCGGCTGCACCTGAATGCGTCCGCCTGGCGCGACGTGCTCGCCCGCATCAACGGTGCGACCGGGCCGATTGAGCCGCGCGATCCGCAGCCGCAGCCGAATCGGGCGCATGCGCCGCGCGCGCTCGCGAAGCTCAAGGCAATCTTTCCCGCGCTGAAGGATGCGCAGATCGTCGAAGCGTGGGCCGGCCTGATCGACGTGCTGCCCGACGGCATCCCGGTGATCGATGCGCCGGGTACGCCGTCGGGGCTCGCGATTGCGACAGGGTTCTGCGGGCACGGCTTCGCGATGGGGCCGATCGTCGGCCGGCTGCTCGCCGAATGGATCGACACGGGCGCGCCGTCGCTCGACCTGTCGGCATTTCGCGCGCGGCGGTTCGTCGACGGGACGATGGTGCGGCCGCGCAGCATGCTGTGACGGCCGGGCACACGCGTTCCCGTCGTAGAATCAAGCCCGCATCCTTCAGGAGATTCCCCGTTGGCCACGCCATCCGATCAGCGCCGTTCGTTGCGCATGCGTCTGCGTCGCGCCCGCAATCCGTGGCAGGCGCCGCGTGCGCGCACGCTGTTCACGCGCCCCGCGACGTCGCCGCTGCGCACGCTGCTGTTCCGTCTCGGCGCGGTCGTGCTGTTGTGCACGCTGGCGTTCCTCGTGCTGTATCTCGATCGCGACGGCCTGCGCGATTCGACCAAGAGCACGCCGATGACCGTGGCCGATCTCGTGTACTTCACGATGGTCACGGTCGCGACGGTCGGCTACGGCGATATCGTGCCCGTCACGGCGCGGGCGCGCCTGCTCGATGCGTTCTTCATCGTGCCGATCCGCATCGGCATCTGGTTCATTTTCCTGGGCACGGCGTATCAGTTCGTGATCCAGCGCGTCATCGAGGAATTCCGCATGAAACGCCTGCAGAAGCAACTGTCCGATCACATCGTCGTGTGCGGTTATGGCCTGTCGGGGTCGATCGCGGTGCGCGAGTTGCTGGAGAGCGGCGTCGATCCGGCGACGATCATCGTGATTGATTCGCAGCAGCAGGCCCTCGAGGCGGCGACGTCGCTCGGCGTGACGGGGTTGCTCGGCGATCCGGCGCATGAGGATCTGCTGCAGCAGGCGCAGGTGCGCGCGGCGAAGGCCGTGATCATTTCGGTGACCGACGATCCGACCGCGATCCTGCTGACGCTGTCGGTGCGCAGCATCGCGCCCGATACGAAGATCGTCGTGCGGATTCAGGAGAACCTGTACCAGCGGCAACTGCGGCAGGCCGGCGCGGACGTGATCGTATCGTCGACGAAGATCGGTGCGCTGCTGCTGGCGGATGCGGTCCATAGCCGCTACATCGTGCCGTTCGTGAACGACATGCTGTCGACGCGCGGGCGCGCGACGCTGCTGGAGCGCGAGGCGTTGCCGCATGAAATCGGCTGCCTGACGAACGTCGTGCCGGGCGCGATCGTGGTCGGGCTCGATCGCTGCGGGAAGATTCATTCGTTTTACGAAGATCCGCCGTGCAGGATCGAGGCGGGCGATACGCTGGTGGTGATTCAGTCGGCGCGGATTCCGGATCCGGATGCGTGAGACGACCTGTCGCCCGTTGAGTTTGAACGGCGTCATGCGCTAAACGGCTCGTGAGTCTCGATGAAACGCTGGCCGGGACGGATTCGCCGAAACGGCGCGGCGAGCCCCCGTCAGTTTCCGGTCGACAGGTATTGCTGCGGCGCTTGCCCGAACAGCCGCCGGAACATCACGATAAAGGCGCTCGGCGTGCTGTACCCGAGATCGAGCGCGACGGACGCGACGCTCGCGCCTTGCGCGAGCCGCGTCATCGCCTCGGCCGCGCGCATGTGCTGCCGCCAGTGGCCGAAGCTCATGCCCGTTTCGTCGCGGAAATGCCGTGCGAGCGTGCGGCTGCTCGTGCCGATCTCGTCGGCCCAGCGGTCGAGCGTGTAGTCGTTCGCCGGGTCGGTCATCATATGCTCGCAGATCGCGAGCAGGCACCGGTCGCGCGGCAGCGGCAAACCGCCTTCGCCCAGCGGCGGCGCTTCATCCAGCAGCTTCAGCAGCAGCGGCACCGACAGCGCGGTGCGGCCGTGGGGTGGGTAGTCGTAGCCAGGCCTATGCGTGGTGGTGCTGCATGACGTGAATCTGGCCGCGCGCTACTGCGACCGGCTCGTCGCGTTGCGGCAGGGGCGCATCGTCGTCGATGGCACGCCGGCCGAGTTCATGCGCGACGCCGTGCTGACCGACGTCTACGACATCCGGATGGGGACGGTCGCATCGGGTTCCCGTATTAGGTGACGTTCGCGTCGTCGCCGACCAGTGCGCCAACCATTCGGTATCGCGCACATGAGCGGCGAAAACGGCGCCACGGCGGATGCCGGCGTGTGTCGGTGCGTCCTTATCCGGGGAAAGTGAAGTCTCCACCGCGCTGCAACTGTCCATTGATATTGGCGGGAGCGTAGAACGCCACCTCGAAGCCTAGCGCTTCGCAAGCGCTCGATCGACTCAAGGATTGAGACGCTCCTTGTCGGGCACCACGCAAAACACGGCTCGCCTCACGGCATGCTCATGCCGTGAACCCGCGACCAGTGGGCCAGCGAGCAAGCCCGAAACATCACGGCGCGTTCGTGCTCGTTCAGCGGCGACGAATCGGCGCAGCGGCGCTGTAGCCGGGGTACGTCGAGCAAGCCGGCGATGCGGTCGGCGTCCGTCGCCAGTATTTCGCGGGTGTGCTGGCGCAAGGCCTCGCCGTTGCCTTGATCCTTGGGTAAGGCCGACTTCCTGCGCAAGCGCACGGCTTCCGGCAACGCACCGCGCGACGCTTCACGCAACATGGCTTTTTCCACGCCATCACGTAGCGCCAGCTCGGCCGGAACGGTGGCAGCCAGGTCAAGAACATCGGTATCGCTGAAGGGTACGCGCGCTTCCAGGCCATGTGCCATGCCGTGGATATCGCCGTTATGCAACAGCCTCTGCAACCAACGATGGCGCACCAGCCATTGCGTGGCGCGCAAACGCGAGGCGGGCGTATGCCAGTCGTGTCCGGCGGCGATCGCCAGTTGGCGATAAACCTCGCCGTAGTGTTGCAACGGTTGCGCCAGCAAGCCGGGCCGTAGATAGGGATCGGCGGTCAAGCGTTGCAGGATATGGGTCGGATCGCGCGTGGCGTGCGGGTCGAGCAGGAAGTGATAGCCGTAGTGCGTTTCATCGGCGGCATCGCCCACCAATACCGCCTTGAGACGCGTGCTGGCGGCTCGCGCCAGGGAGTGTTGCGCCAGCTCCTGTTCCCACGCGGGCAGTGCATCGTTTTGCGTGGCCAATTGCAGCAGATCCTGGGCCAGTGCCGAGCGCGTCGGTGCGACGTCTTCGCGTGGCAGGCCCAATTCGTTTGCGGCCTGTTCGGCGAAAGGTTGATCATCGGAAGCCACGATCAGCGAACGCGCGTAGTCGTAGCGATGGTGATCTTCAAAGCGAATGGTGAAGCAGGGCGGCGTCGCGCCTGCCGCTCGCGCCAGGCCGCCTATCAGCGTGGAGTCGAGGCCACCGCTGAAAAACAGGCCGACCGGTGTATCGGCGATCAAGCTACGCTGGACGGCCGCGGCGAGGCGCTCGCGCAGCGCGTGGGCGATATCGTCGGCCTTGGCAGCGGGGTTTTCGGCAATCTCCGGCGCCCAGCGCGATAGCTGCAAGCCATCGTGATCCAGGCGCAGCAGATGCCCGGGCGGCAGGTAGGCCATGCCTTCGAACATCGGTTGCGCCACGCCGCTGAAGAACGGCGCCACCAGGTATTCCAGCAAGGCGTCGATATTCGCACGCGGCGCTTGCATCGCAGGCAGCAGTCCTTTGGCCTCCGACGCAAACAGGAATTCCGCCCCCTGTTGCAGGTAAACGAACGGCTTGACGCCCAGCCGGTCGCGCGCGGCAAAGGCTCGTCGACGATGGGCGTCCCACACCAGGAACGCGAACATGCCATTGAAGCGCCGAAGACATGCTTCGCCCCATACCGCATACGCGGCTAGCACCACCTCGGTGTCGGTATTCGTGCGGAACGACCAGTGCGCGCTCAGTTCGCGGCGTAGCTCCGCGTGGTTGTAGATCTCGCCGTTGTAGACCAGCACGTAACGATGGTCGGCACTGCACATCGGCTGCGCGCCGTGCTCGGCGTCAAGCAGAGCCAAGCGGTTGTGAGCAAGCACGGCGTGTTGGTCATGCCATACGTCCTGGTCATCGGGCCCACGATGCCGTTGTCGTTCGCGCATGGCGAGCACCCGCTCGACCTGTGCCGGTGCGTGGCCGTCATAGCGAATCAGCCCTGCCAAGCCGCACATCAGACAGTCACGCCCAACCGATCGGGGGCAAGCAACGGCGTGGTCCACAGTACGCGGTCGACATCGTCGCTCAAGCCGGGTGCCGGCAGTTGTAACGCGGACGCCAGTGTCTCGATACGGGTCTTATACACCCGCGGCCCCGACGCCATCGCCGGTGGCAAGCGGCTGCGCGTAAGGCCACGTACTCGTTGCGTAGGCAGGTGCATGAGGTCGGACGGAATTCGTGAAGGCCAACGGGCTAGGCAGCGACATGATCGGGATCATGCGTAGGAAGCGTTGATGATAAACCGGTTCATTCTTCAGCGTTCCCAGAGGGTTCGAGGGGAGCGTTGTCGTAGCAACTGCTACGGCGGGGTCGGCGACGCCGCCCAATCAAACTGGAAGAAAAATCGAAGCCTGGCGCGAGCACTCGCTATTCTTTCAAAATACCGCTGCATGTTCCGTGGGTTCGTCCGTTGCGTGGACGAGCCGATTGCCGCCGAGCGATTTTGCTCGATACAGTGCCTGGTCGGCAATGGAGAGCAAGTGGGTAAGCGAAGCCGTCTCATGATCCGACTCGGCCAGGCCAATGCTTACGGTAGCGCGAATGCGATTGTCGTCAGCGCCATGCGATATCGCCGCAAACCGGTTGGCGACGGTCTCTGCCACCGTGCTTGCGCGGCGGGTGTCGTAACCCGGCAGCAGCGCAGCGAATTCTTCGCCGCCGATGCGCGCGAGAACCACGCTCGTCTCTGCGTCGACAACGGATCGAACCGTATCCGCGAATGACTTCAATACCTCGTCGCCGGTTTTGTGCCCGAAGCGATCATTGATTCTCTTGAATTGATCGAGATCGAATGCAAGGAGCGTGACCGGTAGCCCACGTATCCCGTGCTCGTGGATAACCCGCTCCCCCTCTTCGAAAAACAGCCGGCGATTACCCAGGCGAGTCAGGTAGTCGGTACGGGACTCCTGCAAGAGCTCGCCATGAATTTCTTCCCGTGTCAGGCGGAGCAACGTCATCGGCAAAATAACGGAATAAAGGACCCCTTCGTACATGGTGATTTTGCTGGCAATCGATTGTGCGCCGGCTCCAAAGACCGAGATCAGCCATGGCAGCGCGAATGCTCTGGTGGCATAGAACAGGGCGTGGATTCCCGTCACCGCCACCGCGACGCGTCGGGATTGAACCGCTGGAATGCCATCGCGTCGCGTGAGCTCGAGGGCCGTCATGGCGGAGACGAGCGCGATCGGGACTGCGCTGACATAGAGCCAGATGACCGTCTGAGAGGACGCCGTAGAGGCCGTCCATGTCAGCCCCATCAGGAGAAGCAAACCCATTGAGCTTCTGACATACCGTCGGCCATTGAACAGGGCGACGGCGTGCAGAACCAGCAGATAGCCACCCAGAATCACGAGGTTGCTTACGGCGGCGCCGGCGGCGCCCAGCAGTTCGCGCCGAAATGCCGCCAGCGCGCAGCCGCCTCCGAGTGCCGCATATCCAATCGCCAGCATTCGCAGTTCGTTGCCGCGCTTGGGATGTGAAATATGTTCCCAGTACGTCATGGCGGAACTGGCAAGCAAGGTTCCGATCGCCAGGAGGTAGAGGGTAGCTAGATCGACTGTCATTGCCGACGCCAAGGCGCGTCCCCGCCACGAGGAGGAAAAGTTGAGGGAATACCGAGATAACGGCAGAAGCGTCGAATTCTTGAAAAAAGTCTGGTCCAGATCGCCAGCGGCGAGAATCCGTGTTTCCGACAGGGGTGGCCAGGCGTCGCGAGGAGGAGCCAGGGCAGGCCCCCCTAACGAAACGCCCGCATCTGCCCCGTCATCATCTGCAGCATCTTGTTGGCGGCCACCGACAGCTTGCGGCCCACGCGCGTGACCATGTGCGCTTCGGCGTTCTCGAGGATCGGATGCGCGATGTCGATCGCGAACAGCTCCCTGGCCTGCAGCTCGGCCGTCACCGCGAAGGCCGGCATCACCGAGATACCGAGCCCGGATTTCACGAACTCCTTCAGGATCGCGAAGGAATTGGTGGTGATGATCGGCGCGAGCCGTACGCGCTCGGCGTATTCCACGGCTTCCATCATCTGCCGCGTGCCGTAGGACGGGTGAGTGGCCGCCAGCGGGTAGGTGGCGAGCTGCTGCACCGTCAGCACCTTGTGGCTGCGGCGCGGGAAGTCGGGGCCGACGATCGCCATCATCGGCTGCCGCTTCGACGCGCGCGACACCAGCTTGGGTTCGCTGGGCGGGTTGTACACCAGGCCGATCTCGCCTTCGTCGTTCGAGATCTTGCGGATCACGTCGTTGGTGCTGCCCACGTCGAGGTTGACGCGGATTCCGGGGAACTGCCGGCAGAACTGCTGCATGGGCCCGGCCAGCAGATCCGAGACGAAGCCCTCGCCGAGCACCAGGCTGACCTGGCCGGTCTTGAGCCCGCGCAGCTCCTGCAGGCGCGAGATCAGGTCGTCGCGGTGCGCGAGCTGCTCGCGGAAATACTCGATCACGCACCGTCCCGCCTCGGTGGGCGTCACGCCGCGCGCGTGGCGCTCCACCAGGGTGGCGTCGAGCTCCTTCTCCAGCAGCCCGATCTGGCGGCTCACGGCCGAGGGCGCCACGTCGAGCCAGTCGGCCGCGGCGCGGATCGTGCCGCAACGCACGGCCTCGTAGAAATAGACGATGCGGCTGTCGGTCAGGGTATCGCTCATGATTCGAGTGTTCTAAAAAAGAGAACAATATCAATATTGGCGTTGATTGATTATACGGATCGCCGGACCGAACATCGTAGCCATGCAAGGCAGGCGCAAGCTGGCGAGCCGGCCTCGAACCAACAGCTATCAGGAGTCGTCGGATGAAAACGGTGGGCGTGATCGGTCTGGGCAACATGGGGCGCGGCATGGCGGGTTCGCTGCGGCGCGGCGACTACACGGTGCTCGGCTACGACGCGGCGCCGGGCGTGGCGCTCGCGCTGGCCGAACAGGCGGTGCTGTCGGCGCGCGATTCGGTGGCCGAAATCGCGCGCGACGCCGACGTGCTGCTGCTATCGCTGCCGACCTCGGCGGTAGTCGAGGCGGTGGTGCTGGGCGCGGGCGGCGTGCTCGAGAACGCGAAACCGGGCTCCGTCGTGATCGACACCACCACGGCCGATCCGGACAGCACGCGGCGCGTGGCGGCGGCTTTGGCCGAACGCGGCATCGGCTTCGTCGACGGCCCGGTGAGCGGTGGCCCGAAGGGCGCGGCCACCGCCACCATGACCATGGTGCTGGGCGGCTCGGACAGCGATATCGCGGCCATCGAGCCGATCCTCGCGGCGATCAGCGCCAAGCGCGTGCATGTGGGGCCGGTGGGCGCCGGCCACGTCACCAAGCTGCTCAACAACCTGCTGACCGGCGTGCACCTGCTGGTCGCCAGCGAGGCGGTGCGCACCGCGCGCGCGGCCGGCGTCGATCCGGAAAAGCTGGTCGAGGCGCTCAACGGCGGCTCCGGCCGCAATAGCGCGACGCTGACCAACTACCCGACCTGGATCTTCAACGGCAAGTTCGATTCCGGTTTCACGATGAAGCTGATGCGCAAGGACGTGCGGCTCGCGCTCGGGCTGCTCGACCAGTTCGACAGCGTCGCGCCGGTGGCGCGCGAGGCGGCGCGCGTGTGGGCGGCCAGCGAGGGTTCCGTCGCCGACGGCGAGGACTTCAACCGCATCGTCGACTTCGTCGACCCGGCCTGAGGCGGGGGCAGCCCGCGCCACGATCCCGCTCGACTCACCTACACGGAAATCTGACATGACCCAGCACGCAGACCAGTTGCTCGCCGCTTTCGCGCACTTCTTCCCCGGTGCCGCCACGATCGGCTCGTATATCGACGGCGAGCTCGTCGCCGGCCAGGGCGACACGATCCAGCTTTACGATGCGGCGACGGGCGAGGCCACGCTCGCCTATCGCGACGCCGGCGCAGCCGTTGTCGACCATGCCGCCGAAAGCGCACGCCGCGCGCAGCGCGAATGGTGGGCGCTCACGCATGCCGCGCGTGGCCGCGTGATGCAGGAGGTGGCGCGCGCGATCCGCGCCGAGGCCGAGGCGATCGCGCGGCTGGAGGCGCTGGGCTCGGGCAAGCCGATCCGCGACTGCCGGGGCGAGGTGGCGAAGGTCGCCGAGATGTTCGAGTACTACGCGGGCTGGACCGACAAGTTCTACGGGAGCGTGATCCCGGTGCCGACCTCGCACCTCAACTACACGCGCCGCGAGCCGGCCGGCGTGGTGCTGCAGATCACGCCGTGGAACGCGCCGGTGTTCACCTGCGGCTGGCAGGTGGCGCCCGCGGTGGCGATGGGCAACGGCGTGCTGCTCAAGCCCTCGGAGCTCACGCCCTTCACGTCGCTGGCGGTCGCCAGGCTCGGCGAGCGGGCCGGGCTGCCGCGCGGCCTGGTCAACGTGCTGGCCGGCTTCGGTCACACCGCCGGGCAGGCCGCGATCGCGCATCGCGTGGTGAGCAAGGTGGTGTTCGTCGGCTCGCCGGCCACCGGCGCGCGCATCGCCGAGGCCGCCGCGCGCCGCGTGCTGCCGTGCGTGCTGGAGCTGGGCGGCAAGTCGGCCAATATCGTGTTCGCTGATGCCGACCTCAAGCGCGCCGCGCTGACCGCGCAGGCGGCGATCTTCGCCGGCGCGGGCCAGAGCTGTGTGGCTGGCTCGCGTCTGCTGGTACAGCGCGCCGTCTACGACGAATTCGTCGCGATGGTGGCTGCGGGCGCGAAGAAGATCCGTGTCGGCGCGCCGCTCGACGAGGCGACCGAGGTGGGCCCGATCAACAATCGCAAACAGTACGACCACGTGATGTCGATGATCGCGAACGGCGTGGCGGCGGGCGCCACGCTCGCCAGCGGCTCGGCCGAGCGCGTCGAGGCGGGCCGCGGCGGCTACTTCGTCGCGCCCACCGTGCTGGCCGGCGTGTCGAACGCGATGGAGGTGGCGCGCACCGAGATCTTCGGGCCGGTGGTGGCCGCCATCCCGTTCGACACCGAGGAGGAGGCGATCGCGATCGCCAACGACACCGACTTCGGCCTGGCCGGCGCGGCGTGGACCACCGACGTGGCGCGCGCGCATCGCGTGGCCGCGCAGGTGAATGCCGGTACTTTCTGGGTCAACGGCTACAAGACCATCAACGTGGCGTCGCCGTTCGGCGGCTACGGCATGAGCGGCTACGGCCGCTCGAGCGGGGTCGAGGCGTTGTACGAATACACGCAGACCAAGAGCGTGTGGGTCGAGACGGCGGAAGCGCCGCCCACCGCGTTCGGTTATCTGTAATCACCGGCCCGCATGCGACGGCAGCCGGGCTTCAAGGGGAGATTCGTCATGGAACACGCACTGGGTATCGAGCGCCGCGAGCTGGGCGGCGCGGCCACCGCCAAGGTCCTGCTTTACGCGGCCGGCATTTTGCTGGTCGCCGAATGGATCGGCTCGTTCACGTTCAAGCTCGGACCGGGCAAGGTCGTGCTGCTGCCGATGATCTGGGCGCTGCTGCTCGGCGCCGCGGTGGGGCTGGCCAGCGCGCGCTGGAACAGCAGCGCGCGCCTGAGCGTGCCCGACCAGTTCTTCGCGGCCGCGATCCTGCAGCCGGCGCTGCTGCTGTTCGTCTCCAAGCTCGGGCTGATGGTGGGCAGCGCGCTGCCCAAGCTGGCGTCGGCGGGCTGGGCGCTGGCCTTCCAGGAATTCGGTCACTTCGTCGGCACCATCCTGCTCGGCCTGCCGCTCGCGTTGCTGCTCGGCATCAAGCGCGAGGCGATCGGCGCGACCTTCTCGGTGGGCCGCGAGCCGAGCCTGGCGATCATCGGCGAGAAGTACGGGATGGATTCGGCCGAGGGGCGCGGCGTGCTGGCCGAGTACCTGACCGGCACCGTGTTCGGCGCGGTGTTCATCGCCGTGTTCGCGGGTTTCGTGAGCAGCCTCGGCATCTTCGATCCGCTCGCGCTGGCGATGGGTTCGGGCGTCGGCTCGGGCAGCATGATGGCGGCCGCCTCGGGCGCGATCGCCGCGCAGCAGGACCCGGAGACGGCGAAATCGGTGCTCGCGTTCGCCGCGGCCAGCAACCTGATCACCACCACCATCGGTACCTACTTCACGCTGTTCATCTCGCTGCCGCTCGCGGTCTGGGGCTATCGCGTGCTGGAGCCGCTGATCGGCCGCACCACCAAGGCATCGGCGCAGCCCGAGGCGGCCAGCCCGTCGCTGGGCGAGGTGCGGACCGAGGCGCCCGCGCTCGGCTACGGCGGCAAGCTGCTCGCGTGGATCGTGACGGCCGCGATGGCGCTGGTGTGCGACTGGATCGCCCACGGCACCACGCCGCTGGCGGGACTGCCGGGGATCGCGATCATGGTGGGCGCGACGATCGTCGGCGACGCGCTGGCGCGCGTGACGGGGCGGCGGATTCCGGCGGTCTGCTGGGTATCGGTGGTGGCGATGTTCCTGACCTCGCCGTGGTCCCCGTGGGCTTCGCAGATCGCCGCGCTCAGCTCGCACAACGATTTCCTCGGCGTAACCACGCCGATGCTGGTGTTCGCGGGGTTGTCGATCGCCAAGGACATCCCGGCCTTCCGCCGGCTCGGCTGGCGCATCGTGCTGGTGTCCTTCGTGGCCAATGCCGGCACCTTCATCGGCGCGACCCTGGTGGCGCAGCTGTTCCATATCTGACGTCTCGCGGCGCGGCGGCGGGCGGCATGGAGCGGCCCGCCGCCACGCCACGCCGCGACGACCGCAAAAGTGCTTCCCTCCGCATGAAACTGATCGATTCCATCGTCGCGCACGCCGACGAACTGACGGCGATCCGCCGCGATATCCATGCCCATCCCGAGGTGGGTTACGACGTGTACCGCACCGCCGAACTTGTCGCCGAGCGGCTCGAGCAATGGGGTTACGCCGTCACGCGCGGCGTGGGCCGCACCGGCGTGGTCGGCACCTTGAAGCGCGGCGGCAGCGCGCGTGCGATCGGCCTGCGCGCCGACATGGATGCGCTGCCCGTGCAGGAGGCCAACACCTTCGCGCATCGTTCGACGGTGCCCGGCGCGATGCATGCGTGCGGCCACGACGGACACACCACCATGCTGCTGGGGGCCGCGCGCCATCTGGCGCGGCACGGCGAATTCGACGGCACCGTGCAGTTGTTCTTCCAGCCGGCCGAGGAAGCGGGCGGCGGCGCGCGCGCGATGATCGAGGACGGCCTGTTCGAGCGTTTCCCGGTGGATGCCGTGTTCGGGCTGCACAACTGGCCCGGCATCGCGGCCGGCGATTTCGCGGTGCGGCCCGGGCCGCTGATGGCCTCGACCAGCCTGTTCCGGATCACCTTGCGCGGGGCCGGCTGCCACGCGGCCATGCCGCACCTGGGCCGCGATCCGGTGTTCGCGGCGGGGCAGGTGCTGAGCGCCCTGCAGGGGATCGTCACGCGTAACCGCAATCCGATCGACGGCGCGGTGCTGTCGGTCACGCAGGTGCATGCGGGCGAGGCGATGAACGTGGTGCCGACAGACGCCTGGCTCGGCGGCACGGTGCGGACCTTCTCCGATGCGACGCTCGACCTGATCGAGACGCGCATGCGCGCGGTGGTGGCCGCGACGGCCGCGGCCTTCGATTGCGAGAGCGAGGTGGATTTCCAGCGCCAGTATCCGGCTACCGTGAACGATGCCGAACAGACAGCAGTGGCGGTAGCGGTGATGCGCGAGCTGGTGGGCGACGCGCATGTGAACGCGGCCGTCGATCCGACCATGGCAGCGGAGGATTTCTCGTTCATGCTGCGCGAGAAGCCGGGTTGTTATGCGTTCCTCGGGAATGGGGTGGGCGATCATCGCGTGCACGGGCATGGCGGCGGTCCTTGCCTGCTGCATAACGCCAGTTACGACTTCAACGATGCATTGTTGCCGGTGGGAGCGAGTTATTTCGTGAGGCTGGTGGAGCGGGTTCTGGCGCGGTAGGGAGGCGGTGCTGGCATACTCGGACGCGTTCCGACCAATCTTGCAGGGGCATACGCGTGATGCGCGTCGATCAGCCAGCCTTTCTGGGTTCTCTCTTTCTGGCGCGTCTTGCGGACCAGATGCTGCTCTTTCTGGTGCCGCTCGTCGTCTTTCAGGTCACTCGGCAAGCGACGTGGTCCGGGCTCGCTTTTTTCATCGAAACGCTCCCGCGATTCATTGCCTTCCCGATCTGCGGTGCACTGAGCGACCGCGTGTCGCCGATTCGCGTGCTGCGAATGAGCCAGGCCAGCCGGGCCGTCGCCTGCCTGATCGGCATCGTCGGCTATGTCGCCTGGAGCGGAATCGGCTGGCTGATCGCGCTGTCCGCCGTATGCGGCGTACTCACGAGCCAGGGTCTCGTCGCCCGGGAGGTGCTGCTGCCGCAGATTTTTCCGCTGCAGCGCTTCGAGAAAGTGCTGGCCCATACGCAGCTCGCCGATCAGTCGGGCGTCGTGCTCGGGCCGATCGTCGCGGCGGCGCTGCTGGGATGGCGCACCTGGGAGTGGGGCGTCGCTTGCGCGGCGCTACTGTTCGTCGCGGCGGATCTGTTGGCGTTCGTATGGCAACGCAGCAGCACGGCGCGCATTGCGCGTCCCGAGCACGCGGTGGGGCCGTGGTATGCGCCGTTCGGCGTGGCGCTGACGCATGTCCTCACGCTGCCGGGGCTCTCGCGGCTGGTCCTGCTCGCGGCGGCGGAAAACCTCGTGATCGGGACGACACTGGCGACGTCGGCTGCGATGGTCACCGGTACGTTTCGGCAGTCGGGCGGTTTCTATGCGGGGCTGCAGGTCGCGGGCGCCGTCGCGACGGTCGTGATCCTGTTGTTCGTCGCGCGTATCGAGGTATCGCGCGTGCGGCTCGGCATCGTCGCATTCGTCGCGATCGCGGCCGGCGGCCTCGTGATGGGCCTGTCGGGTTCGATCGCGATGTACGTTGCCGGTTTCCTGATGGTCGTCGGTTTCGACAAGATGTTCAACGTGTACATCCGCAGCGCACGGCAGGCGATCATCCCCCCTCGGGACTATGGCAAGACGACGGGCGTCATCGTCCTGCTGAACAACGCGACGCAGCCGCTTGCCGGGCTGCTCGTGGGGCTCTTCTCCGGCCGCGGGCGCGTGGCGCTCGTCGTGACGCTGACGTCGATCGGCATGGCGATACTGGGTGGCGCGATCGTTGCCGTCGGCGCGGCGCGGACGCGATCGGCCGCGCGTGTTTCGGACTGACGCGACTGACGCCCAAGCCGACGACGCATGGGCCGCATCGGCCTACGCAGCGGGCGCGACCGACGCGCCGGTAATCTTGTGCCGCGCGAGTGCCTCGGCGACGAACCCGGATGCCTTCGCTTCCTCGACGAAGGCCCGCAACGTGTCGGCTGCCGCCGCACCGCGGCTTTTCGGCAAACCCATCGCCTGACGGATCACCATGAATCGCTCGTCGAGCAAACGCAGGCCAGGCGCTTGACGTGCGTCTGCCTCGAGCTGTTGCTTGACGCCGGCGGCGACTTCCAGGCCCTCGTCGAGGAACGTCCGGACGACGGTCGGAGACGTCGGTGCCCGCACGATCCGCGCATGCTTCAACTCGCGCGTCAGGAACAAATCGTAAGCGCTTCCCTCACCAACTGCCACGCGGATCGACGGCTGGTCGACATCGTCGTTGGCGCGAATCGACGATTCATCGCGCACCATGTAATAGCCTTCGATCAAAACGTACGGATCGGTAAACGCGATGGTTTCTCCTCGTCGTGGATCGATGGCGAAGAAGCCGACGTCTGCCCGCTCGTCGCTGACCGCCTGGACGGACTTGCCGGCCGCGTCGAGCACCACGAGTTCAAGTGCCACGCCGAGCGTTGCGGCAAAGGCGCGCGCCAGGTCGACCGACACACCGGCCGGTTCGCCCGATGCGTCCTTGCCCGCGAGAATGGGATTCCCGAGGTTGATCGATGCCCGCAGCTTGCCGGTGGGTGTGAGTGCGCGAATGACGGATGGATCGGGTTTCATGTCGATAGCGTGAAGAAAAGAAATTCATGGGGGGCACGGACCTTCAGCCGCAGACCCGTGCATCGCTCGACTCGCGTTGCGCGAGCGCTCGGGGCCTCAGCAGTATCGCGACGGCCAGCACGCTGGCGAGCGCAATACCGCCCGCGAGAAAGAACGCGCTGAAGAACGTATGGCTTTCCTGCACGAGAAAGCCGGTGGCAGCCGGGCCGACGATACCCGCGCAGTTGGCGATCGCGTGTACGCAGCCGCCGACACTGCCGAGTTTCGGGCCGGGGATCGTGTCCTGAATCAGCGCCCAATAGGCGCTGCCGCTCAGATAAAGGGCAAACACCGCAACGGCCATCAACAGCAGCGCACCGAGCGTCGTGGTCACGGCGCCGGCCAGCGTGACGCACACGCCTGCCGTGCCGAGACAGGCGATCAATACCCGCTTGCGCGCGAGCAGTGCGTTGCCCGTGCGGCGAAAGATCAGATCGGACAGCACGCCGCTCAGTCCGTAGCCGATGAACCCCAGCAGCCAGGGCAGCACCGTCGCGAGACTCATGCTTTTCAGGCTCAGATGACGGTCCATCGTCAGAAAGGTCGGGAACCAGGTGAGAAAGAAAAACAGGATGTAGCTGTAACCGAAGTACGAAATCATCGCCGCGAGAATGGCGGGCTGCTTCAGGTAGAAGCCGAGGGGCCGCAGGTCCGACGGGCTTTCCGGGACGCTTCGGTCGGATTCGATCAGCCGGCGTTCGTCATCGGATACGCGTGGATGCTGATGCGGCTTGTCGGTCGCCATGAACACCCAGAACACCAGCCAGAGCAAGCCGAAACACGCGATTCCGGCGAACGCGACGCGCCAGCCGTAAGCGGCCGTCAGCAGGCCGACGACCGGCCCTGCAACCGCGCCGCCCAGCGGCAGGCCGCAATTCGCGAAGCCGAATGCGGTCGCCGATTCCTTGTGCGGAAACCAGTTGTTCACGATCTTGTTGATCGTCGTCGCGAGCGGGCCTTCGGCCATGCCGAACAGCGTGCGGACTGCCAGCAGCGAGCCGAAGCCGCTGGCAAGACCGGTTGCGCCGCATAGCAACGACCACGTCAGGACTGCCCCGGAGAAGACGCGCTTGCCGCCCCAGCGATCCGCCGCCCATCCCCCGATGAAATTGAATGCCGCGTAGCCGATGAAGAACGTCGAGAACAACAGCCCGAGGCTGCTCGGCGACATATGCAGTTCCCGCATGACGGCGGGGGCGGCGACGGACAGCGCCGCACGGTCGAGATAATTGATGAAGCCTGCGATGAACAGCAGCAGGACGATGCGCCAACGAATGTTTGTCACCTGTCGCTCCCTGGAGCTTGTTATGTGCTTGACGGCCGTGCGCTCGAATGCGCTATCCGGTCCGTCGCTTGTCGGTTCGCTGCCGCGCCGTGCGTTCGGAACGGCGCGAGCGTGGCGGGCCACGCTCGCGAACGCGGCGTTCAGCGCCGCGGACGGGCGGTCGCTTCCAGCATCGCGAGCTGTGCCGCGCCGATATCGATACCTTCCGCCATCTGGCGTTCCAGGCGACCGAGTTCGATCTCGCCGGGCACGATCACGGGCGCCTCCGGATCGGCGGGTTTGGAGCCGTGCAGGATCGCCGCGTAATCGGCCATGTGCGCGGCGAGCCACCCGGTGCTGCCGAGCCGGGTCGTATCGATGAGAATGAAGAAGTGGCCGAGATTCTGCGGTTGTTCAGGGTCGTCCTCCCACGACTTGACGTGCGTGAGATATGCCGCTCCGGAAAGCAGCCCCGCGAACAGGTCGACCACCAGTGCGAGGCCGTAGCCCTTGTGGCCGCCGATCGGCAGCAGAAAGCCGTCGAGCGCGGCTTTCGGATCGGTGGTCGGTTTGCCTTGCGCGTCGGTGGCCCAGTCGCCGGGAATCGGTTCGCCGCGCTTGAGCGCGTTGCGGATCTTCGCCCGTGCCGCGACGCTGATCGCCATGTCGAGCATGAACGGACGACCATTCGGGTTCGGGACGCCAAAGCCGACGGGACTGTTGCCCAGGCGGGCGTCGGTGCCGCCCCACGGCGCGATCGTCGTCGTCGCGTTACTGCCGATGATGCTGGCGAAGCCCTGCATCGCCGCGAGGTACGAATAGGGGGAGACGGGGCCGAAGTGATTGCTGCCGCGCACGAACACACAGGCAATGCCTTGTTCGCGTGCGGCCGTCATCGCCAGATCGAGTGCGCGATGGCCGACGAGCGGGCCGATGCCGTTGTCGCCGTCGAGGCGGTAAAGGGCCGGCGCCACCTGTTCGGTGGTGATCGACGGTGCGGGATTGATGCCGCCGATGCGCAGGCGCGAGCCGTACGATTCGATACGGCTCGTGCCGTGCGTACGCAGACCGAACAAATCGGCAAGCACGAGGATCGTGGCGGTGTCGGTCGCATCGGTGCGCGTCAGGCCGAGCGCGCAGAGTGCTTCGATGGTCAGCTCGGTCAGATGTGCCTTGCTGACGATGCCGTGGGTGGGAGTGGAATGTGTCATGGAACGCGTTGTCTCCTTCGATTTGAAAACCGTGCGGTTCAAGCGGCTGCGAATAGCACGACGCTTGCGTTTCGCACATGATCGAGCAGGAGCGGTTCACGCAACAAACGCATATTTTCGTTCGATTGGTGCGTCATGCGCACGAATCGAACCAACCACCGGATGCCCGCGAAGGCTTTGCCGTGCCGCCCGAAGCCGAGGGCCGGCGCTTCGCCTAAGCGGCCGCGCTTGCGGGAGGCACACCGGGTGCACGCATCTCCGTCAACAGCTGAAGGAAGAAGCGGCCCGCGGAGGACAACCCGCGGCCGCGCCGCTGGATGACACCCAGCGTTCGCCGGATCGGCGGATCGACGAGCGCGACGCTCGCAAGTACCTTGTGCGGGCGGCGGGGCATCGCGAGTCGAGGCACGACACCGACACCCAGGCCCGCTTCGATCAGACTCACGAGCGCGGGCACGTGGCGTACCTCGCAGAACCATTTGGGCCGCTCGGCGACGCCTGCCAGCGCCTCGTCTATGACCGCGCGATTGCCGCTGCCTTGTGCGATGGCCAAATACTCGAGGCTGGCGAGCTCCGCCCACGCGACGGATTTGCGTTTGGCAAGCGGATGACTGCGCGGGCAAGCGAGCACGAAAGGGTCGTCGAGCAGCGGCGTGAATTCGATGTCCGGCTCTTCCGTGCCGACGTAAGTCAGGCCGAAATCGGCTTCCCCACGCGCGACGGCGAGAAAAACCATCGACGACGGCTCGTCGATGAGACGCAGGCGAATGCCCGGGTAGCGCTGATGATAGGTTGCGATGGTTTCCGGCAGGAAGTAGCGCACCGCCGATGGCACGCACGCGACCGTGAGTTCGCCGGTCATCTTGCGTGCGAGATCGTCGAACTCGAGCATCGAGTTGTCGACCTCGTTGAGGATGCGGTGAGCGCGCTCGAGAAACCCGCGGCCGACGATCGTCAGGTCCATCTTCCGCGTGGTTCGCTCGAACAGTCTGACGCCCAGCACCTCTTCGAGTTTTTCTATCCGGCGCGACAGCGCGGACGCCGACAGATGCAACGTGTCGGCCGCCGCGCGAAAGCTGCCGAGGTCGGCCGTCGCCACGAAGGCCCGCAAATCCGATATCTCGAAATTCATGCCGATGACCACAGCGAGGGAAAGGGATGCTCAGTTTCGGTGTGCCGATGGGGGGCTGTCAATTCGTGCGTGCGGCACACGAATTCGCCGGCGCGATCGGCCTGTCTTGCGGCGCGCCATTCCCATGCTGCCCGGTGCCCGGCACGCAGCGAGGTCGGCCGGGCGGCCGGCTCAAGTGATCCTTGCCGAATCCGCCGAAGCGCGCAAGCGAGTGATGTCGCGTGCCGGCGATTCTCCAAAGTGGCGGCGATATTCGCGACTGAACTGCGACGGGCTCTCGTAACCCACGCGGATGGCGGCGGTCGTGACGTCGATGTCGTGGACCAGCATCAGGCTGCGCGCTTGCTGCAGCCTGAGTTGCTTCTGGAACTGCAGCGGCGTCATCGCCGTCACCGCGCGAAAATGCGCGTGCAGACTCGACGGGCTCATGCCCGCTTCCGCGGCAAGCCGATCGATGCTGAACCGTTCCCGGAAATGCTTGCCGAGCCATGCGATGGCGCGACCGACCTGAGCCACCCGGCCCTGGCTGGCGGTAATGTGGCGCATCCTGGCGCCGTCGGGGCCGGCGAGCAGGTGATAGAGGATTTCCTGTTCGGCAAGCGGCCCGAGCACGGGCAGCGCTGCCGGATTGTCGAGCAGCCGCAGCAGGCGCAGCGCCGCATCGAGCAGCGCGGCGCCGGCGTCGGACACCGTCTTGCCGACGGGCGGGGATGGCGCTTCCGGTAATGGCGGCACGCGCAGCGCCAGATCCGCCAGCATGACCGGATCGAAATCGAGGTACAGGCACAGGTAGGGTTTGTCGGGCGTCGCATCGACCACGCGGCCGGTTGCCGGCAGATCGTAGGTCACGACTCCGTAGCGCCCAGGCGCATATTTCAAGACACGGTCGTGCAGCGTGACCTCCTTGTGTCCCTGCGCGACGAGACAGAGTTGCGGCCGGTAAACATTCGGCATCGGCATCGTCACCGTGGAGGATCGAACGAGCGTCATCCGCTCGATCGGGGTGGCCTGGAAGCCGTCCATCGACACGTGCCGGGCAATCACGGAAGCGATTTCAGTCAAGGTTTCCATGCATCCGACTATCGCATGCCGCGCGGAAGGGCGGCAATGCGAACCTGTTTCTGGAGGATCGTGCAGCTATTTCGGGATATCAGGCTAACGGTTCGGCGACGCCGCGCATCACAGTGTGAGCGGCAGCCGGGGCACGGCAAACCCGGCCGCGAAACGAATAGGGAACGCATATGACAATCGACAATCCGAAGCCCCCCACGATTGCACTGGGCACGTGGGCCTGGGGCGACAGCGGCGAGGCGGGCAATGGCTACTTCGGCAGCAGCCTCACGCGGGCTGGCCTGGAAGCGGTCGCCGACAAGGCACATGCGGCCGGATTCTGCCTCTGGGACACCGCCATGGTGTACGGCATGGGCCGTTCAGAAACCGTACTCGGCGAAGTGCTGAAGCGCTTCGCGCGCAGCGACTACCGGCTTTCCACGAAATTCACCCCGCAGGCCGCGGGAACCGGCGCCGATCCGGTGGCGGACATGCTGGAGCAGAGTCTGGCCCGCCTCGGTACGGATTACGTCGACCTCTACTGGATTCACAATCCGGCCGATGTGGCACGGTGGACACCGCACCTGGTTCCATTGCTCGAGAGCGGGAAGATCAAGCACGTCGGCGTCTCGAATCACAACCTGGGCGAAATCGAACGGGCCGACCGGATTCTCCGCGAAGCCGGGTTTCGGGTCGAAGCGATCCAGAACCACTACAGTCTGCTTTACCGCGATTCCGAGCGCGCCGGCATCCTCGACTATTGCCGCGATCGCGGCATCCCGTTCTTCGCCTATATGGTGCTCGAGCAGGGCGCGCTGAGCGGCAAGTACGGTCCGGCGCATCCTTTGCCGGAAGGCAGCAACCGGGCGCAGACCTACAATCGCATGCTGCCTCGGCTGAAAGCGCTGACGGACACGCTCTCCGCGATCGGTCGGAAGCGGGGTGCGGCAGCGCCTGATGTCGCGGTGGCCTGGGCGGTCGCCAAGGGAACGACGCCGATCATCGGCGTGACCCGGCCCGATCATGTCGATGGTCTGGTTCGAGCCGGCCGCATCACGCTTGCCGCCGACGAAATCGCCGAGCTGGAAGCGCTCGCCGATGCTGCCGATGTGAACACGCGCGGCTGGTGGGAACACGAGATGCAAGTCTGAATGCCGTGCTCGCGATCGTCGTCGACGTCGATGCCGACGTCGTGCCGTCCCGCGTCGACGCACCGTTTCGTCGATGCGCCGCGACCAGACGCGCATTTCGTTCAAACGTGATCAAACGAAGGAGACATGCTCATGCGAGCCATTCAGATTCATGAATACGGCGGCCCCGACGTGTTGCGTCGAGTGGATATCGACGTGCCGAAGCCGGGCGCGGGCGAAGTGCTGGTGCGTGTGGTCGCGGCCGGCATCAACTTCATGGACGTTCATACGCGACAGGGGAAGTACCGCGATTCGCGCACCTATCCCGTGCGGATTCCGTGCACGCTCGGCATGGAGGGCGCGGGGGAGGTCGTCGAGGTCGGGCCGGGCGTCACGTCCGTGCGCGCCGGCGATCGCGTCGCGTGGTGCATCGTCTGGGGTGCATACGCCCAGTATGCCGTCGTGCCCGCCGCACGGCTTGCACGCATCCCGGACGACATTGCGTACGATCTCGCCGCAGCAGCGATCTTTCAGGGGTCGACCGCGCATTATCTGCTCGACGACGTCGGCAAGCTCGAAGCCGGCATGACCTGCCTCGTCCATGCGGCATCGGGCGGTATCGGCCAATTGCTGGTGCAGTTGGCGAAGCGGCGCGGTGTCGAAGTGTTCGCCACCACGAGCACGGCCGACAAGGCCGCGATCGCGCGTGCGCGCGGTGCGGATCACGTGCTGCTCTACGAGCACGGCGGCTTCGCGGACCGCATCCGTGAACTGACCGATGGTCGCGGCGTGGACGTGGTGTTCGATGCCGTCGGCAAGACCACTTTGCGCGACAGCTTCCGCGCGACCCGGGTGCGCGGGCTGGTGGTCAACTACGGCTCGGTGACCGGCCCGATCAGCGATCTCGACCCGTACGAACTTGGCGAAGCCGGCTCGTTGTTCCTGACACGCCCGCGGCTCGCCGATCATCTCGCCGACGCAATCACCGTGCAGCGCCGCGCCGACGACGTGTTCGCCGCCATCGCGCAGGGTGCGTTGCATGTCGAAATCAACGAACGCTACACGCTGGACAACGTCGAGGACGCGCACGCCGCCCTCGAGGAACGCCGCCAGTCGGGCAAGGCGGTGATGGACATCGGGTAGTCCCCACCGGGCATTCATGCGACGCAGCCTCCGGGCCGGCGATGCGCAAGCGTCACCGGTGGCGCAACTCCTTCCTCGGTCCGAGGGGAACGGCGTTTCACATACGGCTTGCCGCAGCGCCGCGCACGCTCAAAGCGGCAGCACGGAAGTCTGCTTGATCTTCTGCATCGGAATCTCGGTCTTCACGCTCTGCACGCCTTCGATCCGGGTCAAGTGGTCGATCTGGAGTTTCCGATAGGCGTCGATGTCGGCGGTCACGACCCGCAGCAGGCAATCGCAATCGCCCGCCATCAAGTGGCACTCGAGCACCTGTGGCAGCCGTTGAACCGCCTCGGTGAAATGGTCGACGGTTTTCGCGTCCTGGCTCGTCAGCCAGATACGGACGAACACGGTCAACCCCGCGCCGATCTTCGAGGCGTCGAGCAGTGCCGTGTAGCGCTCGATGACTCCAGCCTGTTCCAACTGCCTGACCCGACGCAGGCACGGTGACGGCGACAAGCCCACTTTCTGCGCCAGTTCCACGTTCTGGATGCGCCCATCTTCCTGGAGCGCTCTCAGAATGCGACGGTCCATTTCGTCCAGTTCGATCGCGGTCATTGATCCGACCTATTCGGTTGAGGCATGCAGTGCCGGAATGTTCGGTTTTTGAAGCATTGAATTGCCAAAACGCTTCCATCTTAGGTCGAACACGCAACCTGAAATTATTTTTTCTACGATAAATTTTGGCCCGTAGCAGCCGGGGCGGTCCCGCTGCCGATCAAGGGGCAAAAATGAGCACCGGTTCCGTCCAGCACTTCGCATTCGAGCAAAATCCCCATCCCGTCCCGGCGGCCGAGCGCGCCGCGCTGCTCGACGATCCCGGTTTCGGCCGGGTCTTCACGGATCACATGGTGACGATTCGGTACTCGGCGGAACAAGGGTGGCATGACGCGAAAATCGGGCCGCGCGAAGCGTTCCGATTCGATCCGGCCACGCTCGTGCTGCATTACGCGCAGGAGATTTTCGAGGGCTTGAAAGCCTACCGGCTGCCGGGCGGCGGCGCGGCGTTGTTCCGTCCCGACGCGAATGCGCGGCGCTTTCGCCATTCCGCCGAGCGGCTCTCGATGGCGCCGTTGCCGGAGGCGATGTTCGTCGAATCGGTCCGTGCGCTGGTGCGGGCCGATCGCGACTGGATTCCGGCGTTCGACGGTGCGGCGCTGTATTTGCGCCCGTTCATGATCGCGACGCAGGCGGTGCTCGGCGTGAAGCCGTCGCCGGAGTACCTGTACTGCGTGATCGCGACGCCGGTCGGCGCGTACTTCAAGAGCGGCGCGGCCGGGGTCACGTTGTGGGTGTCGGAGCACTACACGCGCGCGGCGCCGGGCGGCACGGGCGACGCGAAATGCGGCGGCAACTATGCGGCGAGCCTGGCTGCACAGGCGGAGGCGATCCGCGAAGGCTGCGAGCAGGTGGTGTTTCTTGATGCGGTCGAACGCCGCTGGATCGAGGAACTGGGCGGGATGAACGTGTTCTTCGTGTTCGACGACGGGTCGATCCAGACGCCGCCGCTGAACGGGACGATTCTGCCGGGCATCACGCGCGCGTCGTTGATCACGCTGGCCCGGGAGCTGAATTACACGGTGCGGGAGGAGGGCTATACGATCGAGCAATGGCAGGCGGATGCGCGCAGCGGTCGACTGGTCGAGGCGTTCGCATGCGGCACGGCGGCGGTCGTGACGGCGATCGGCCGGGTGAAGGGCCGGGCGTACGACTTCACGATCGGCGAAGGTGGCGCGGGGCCGGTCACGCAGCGCCTGAAGGCGGCGCTGCTCGATATCCAGAACGGGCGCGAAGCCGATCGCCACGGTTGGGTAGACCGCGTGTTTTGAGTTCGGCACGGCGGCCCTCGCGACGCGCGACGGCCGTCATGAAAACCGTGACCGGCATGCCGGCCGGAAGCCGCCGCGCTGTCTCCTGGAATTCCTCGATCATGTCAGCTGTTTCGTTGTCACGGGCGATTGACCGCCTGTTCATTGTCGACCCTGGTCTGCATCGTCTGCTGGGCGGTGCGCGCGCCGCGCTGGCGAGCTTGCTGGCCGGTGCGTTCGGCATTGCGTCGGCGCTCCATCTCGGTTTTGCGATCACTACCGGCGCGGTGGGCATCCTGTTCTCGATGATCGCGCCACTCTTCCTGCGCGATGCTCGCCGGCTGGACTGGTATGAGTCGCTTGCGTGGCAGTACGGCATCGCATGCGCAAGCTTTGCCGCGGCTGCCTGCGTGAGTGCGTGGCCGGCCGTCGGCAAGGCGGGGTTCGTGATCGTCCTGTTCTGTTCGATGCTGTGCCAGACCCGCGGGCCGCGCACGATCGGCTGTGCGTTCCTGGCGATCGCCATGTACTACCTCGGTCTTTATCTGCATCCGGCCGCGCTACAGGCCGGCCACATGCTGGCGATGTCGATCGCCGGCCCGGCAAGCGTCGTGCTCGTCTGCCGCGTGCTGTTGCCGGTGCACGCGGCGCCCACGCCACGGCTCATCGCGCGCTCGGTATCGCTGCACGCGGCGTGCATCGCACGAAGCGACGTGTCGGACGCCGGCGCGCTCGATGCGATGGCCCATTTACTGGCGCTGAACGAAGCCGCCATCGCGCTCGTCGCCTTGGAGATCGCGTCGGCTCGACGCGTGCTGAACCGCGATCGAACCGATGCCGCCGCCGCGGCGCTACGTGCCGCGATTGCCCGCTTCGAGAGCGTCGCCGACGGCCTGGCGGCGCGCATCACCGCCGCACCGCCGCCCGCGACGCCGCGGCCCGCGCGCGCGGTGCCGTGGACCGCCGGCTGGCGCACGCTTGCATGGTTGCCGGCGATCCGCGCGGCGGCTGCTGCGTGCGCCGCAATGTTGATCGGCGAGACGCTGTCGTCGGAACGGTGGATGTGGGCGGTGCTCAGCACGTTCGTCGTGTTCTTCGGCACGTACTCGTGCGCGGACACGATCTATCGCGGCGCGCAACGCGTCGCCGGGACGCTCGCCGGCGCGCTCGCGAGCGTACTCGTCGTCGGCGCGGCTCATCATGCGAATGCACTCGTGGTCATCGTCATGGGCGTGTGCGTGTTTGGCTGGGCGTACCACATCCTGCACGCCTATGGGCGCGGCGTATTCTTTCTCACGGTGCTGATCGGCCTCGTCTATGCGCAACTGGGGTTCGAGATCGGCGCGCTTGCGGAACTGCGGATCGGCGAGGTGTTGATCGGCTGCGCGGTGTCGCTCGCGGCGGCGCTGCTGGTGATGCCGCTGGCGGCGTCGCGCCACATTGCGACGCGCTCGCACGGGCTGTTGGCGGCGCTGCGCGAACTCGTGCACGAGCGCGACGACGGCATGCGGCCGGGCGCGGCGCAGATGCGCGCGGCCGATCGCCGCTTTCACGACGTGCGCATGGCGATCCGGCCGTTGGCTGCGTGGCGCATGCTCGGTGCGTCGGGCGACGCCCGACGGTTGTCGGACACGCTGCTGCTCTGCTGGCTGTATGGCCGAATCGTGGCGACACGCATGCCGGTCGAAGCCGGTGGCCCGGATGTCGCATTCGAGCGGCCTGCGCGCGCAGCCATCGTCACGCGAATCGATGCGTTGATCAGCAATCTGGATCACGGCCGCTCGATGCGACTCGATGCGGCTGCGAGCGTCGGGCACGGAACGCTTGCGGTAGCCGGCGATCCTCCGTTACCGGCCCATCGGGAACTGGCGCGGCTCGACGCGAAGTTGACCGAACTCAACCGCGCATTCGAGGACGCGCTGTTCGGAAAAAATACGGGCGACGAACGCTCGCATCGCGCCGATGGCAGCGTTCTCGCCTCCGATGTTCGGGAAGCGATACGTTATTCAGGTATCTGAAGCATCGAGCGCCAGCCGGATGGCGTCGCGCGTCCTGCGTGTCGCCACGGCTGCCTGCATCGTGCGGAATAGCTCGACGAACTCAGGGTTGGAAGCGAGCCCGAGCGGAGCGAACGGCTTTGAATCGAGGATCGCGAGCGGCGCGCCGCTTCGTACGCGCTCGAGATCCGCTGCCTCGAATTGCGGCTCACTGACGGCGAACGCGTTGCCGAGATCGTCGACACCCTTCAGGTAATGCTGGAAACAGGCCAGCAGCAGCGCTTCACGGCGCATGTCGCCGTGACGCGCGATCAATGCCCCGATGGTCTTTTCATGAAACACCGGGATCTTCGACGCGCCGTCGTGCGCGACGCGCAGCAACTGATCGCCCAGTGCGGCGTTGCGAAAGCGCGCGAGCGTATCGCGGGCATAGGCGCGTGCGGACACGCCGTGCGGTAGCGTGAGGATCGAGCCGACGTCCCGGGTAAGGAAGGTGTCGAGCAGCGCCGCGAGATCGGGATCGGCCATGGCGTCGTGGACGAAGCGATGTCCGAGCAGAATCGCAGGATAAGCGAGCAACATGTGGGAAGCGTTCAGCATGCGCCCCTTCATGGCCTCGTACGCATGGACGTCGTCACGCAATTCGACGCCCGCTGCGTCGAATGACGGGCGGCCGGCGCTGAAGCTGTCCTCGACCACCCATTGCGAGAACGTTTCGGCAACGACGGGCGCCGTGTCGTCGAAGCCTGACAACCGGTTGGCGCGCAGGCGGATCGCGTCCGTCACCTGGGGCGCGATCCGGTCGACCATGCTGTTCGGGAACGCGACGTAACGCTCGATCCAGGCGGCGAGATCGACGTCGGTCGCCCGTGCGAAATCGAGCACCGCGCGTCGCGCGGTATCGCCGTTACCGCGCAGATTGTCGCAGGACATCACGGTGAAGGGCAGTACGTTGGCGGCTCGACGCCGTCTGAGCGCTTCGACGATGAACCCGAACGCGGTACGGGGCGGTCCGCCCAGCAGATCGTGTGCGACGTCGGGCGTATCGAACCGGAATGCGCCGGTCGTCTCGTCGAGGTTGTAACCGCCTTCCGTGATGGTCAGCGATACGATCCGGATCGCCGGATCGGCAAGCCGGGTCAGTACGGCTTCCGGGTCGGCCGGTGCGTGCAGATACTCGATCATTGCACCGATGACGCGCACGGCCGTCGTGCCGTCGCTCGAGAACTCCGTCAGCGTATAGAGGCAATCCTGCGCGCGAAGTGCGTCGGCCTTGGCGACCGAGGCCGGGCCGCTACCCAGTCCGATTCCGCATATTGCCCATTTTTCGTGACCGGGCAGATGCAGCACATGATCGATGTAGCGCGCCTGATGGGCGCGATGGAAGTTGCCGACGCCGATATGCGCGATGCCTGCCGTCAGGCGATGGCGGTCGTAGGCAGGAACGGCGACGTGCGGTGCCGCGCGTCCGAGGGTTGCATTGGCGAGCGGATGGCGCGTGTCGTCTTCGCGCGCCGGAGGGGATGCGTTGTCGTTCATGATCGCGAGGTGTTTTTCGTTCGGGGAAGGTCAGGCGCGTACGCGCCAAGCGGGCGTCGTGTCCTGCATGTGTCGCAGCCAGCGCTCGACGAGCGACGGCAGTGCGGCCATGTCGTCGAAGACGACGGACGCGCCTGCGGCGTGCAGCTTGTCCGTCTGCGTTCGTGCCGCGTGCGCGGCGCCCACGAAGCCGAGTACGGTCATGCCGGCGGCCATCGCGGCGGCCGTACCCGTCGCGCTGTCCTCGACGACGATGCACCGTTCGGGCGCGACATGCATGCGACGGGCGGCGGCCAGATAGACGTCGGGCGCGGGCTTCGGCGAGGGCACCTGGTCGGCCGTGAACAAGCGTTCGCCGAACAGGTCGGCCAGGCCGATCCGGTCGACCACGCTGCGCACGTAGGCAAGATCGCTGTTGCTGGCGCACGCCTTGACGAGCGGGATGGCGGCGAACGCGTCGCGCACGCCGTCGATGGCTGGCGAATTCACCGCGTTTGCGTGGACGTCCGCGCGAATCGCCTCGACCATGTCGTCGTCGAGCGGCCGGTCGACGATGGTTGCGACCGTGCGCAGCAATTGCTCGGCTCGCATGCCGAGCAGGGGACGTACGACGTCGCGAAGGCCGGCGAGCCCCCAGAGGTGCTCGAGGCGAGTCACGACGATGCGTTCGGCGATGGCTTCGCTATCGACGAGCACGCCGTCGCAATCGCTGATCAGCGCATGATCCGAAAGTCGATGCGTGGCAGTGAGTTCGTTCATGTCGGTTTCCGTGATGAGAAGGCGGGATGGGCGTGACTGGCTTGACCGTGTCCGATCATGAATGGCGCGGCCCGAACGTTCCGCGCTTCAATGCGCGTTCGATGTCCTCGAGGCTGCGACCGCGCGTTTCCGGCACCATCGAATAGATAAACACCCATGCGAGTGCGTTGAGACACGCATACGCCCACATCGCACCGCCGACACCGAGCCATTTGGTCACGGTCAGCGCAGTGCCGGTCAGCAAGAGGTTCGAGCCCCATAGCATGGCGGCGTGCGCGCCGGTGGCCTGGTTGCGAATCGCGACGGGGTAGATTTCCGCGCCCGTCAGCCAGCCGATGACCTGGATACCGCCGGCGTTGAACACCATGAACGCGATCAGGCAGATGACGATCCACAGTTGCTGCATGGGCAAAACGAAGTCGCCCCGCAGCAGGCAGCCAAGCAGCACGAGGCTGGCTGCCGCGACGGGCAGCGTCGCGAGGCTGAGCGTGCGACGGCCGACATGGTCGACGATCAGCTTGCCGATGAAGGTCATCACGAGATAGGTGACGGCGACGCCGAGTGCGGCCCAGAGCGATGCCGACGCGCCGAACCCCGCGTCGCGAAGGAACGTCGGCGTGTAATAGATCATCATCTCGATGCCGCTGAGCTGGGTGAACGCGGCGACGCCGAGGCCCGCAACGAGAGCGGGGCGTACCCACGGCTCGCGCATCGTGCGCCAGCCCGATGTCGCGCCGTCCTGCTGCCGCTCGACCACGTCCCGAATATCGGCAATCTCGTGTCGGACGGCCGCTTGAGATTCCCGCACCTTCGACAACTCGCCATGCGCGTCGGCGATGCGATCCTGCTCGACGAGCCAGCGCGGGCTGCGCGGCAGTCGGGTCATGCCAACCATCAGGATGACCGACGGGATGACCGCGATACCGATCATCGCGCGCCAGGAAAACAGGTCGTTACCCGCGACGCCGATCAGGGCCGCGAGCAGGATGCCGATGCCGATCGAGACGTTGAAGTAGGTCACCAGGCGGCCGCGCTTGTCCGGCTCCGCGAGTTCCGCGATGTAGGTCGGCACGATCTGCGTCGAGCCGCCGACCGCGAATCCGAGCACGAGCCGGGAAGCGGCAAGGGACCACGCGTCGGGCGAGAGGGCGGCAGCCAGCACGCCGGCCGCATAGATCGCCGAGACGATCGTAATGGTCTTGCGGCGTCCGAATGCGGCCGACATGCGAGTGCCGGCCAGCGCACCGATCACCGCGCCGAGCAGGATCGCCGCGGCGACGAGCTCCTGCGCGCGGTAGTCGAGGCCGAAGTCTCGTGCGATGAGGGGCAGGGCGCCCGAGATGATGCCGGTGTCGTATCCGTAGAGCCCGCCGGCGATCGCCGCGATCGATGCGACGGTGCGCATGTAGGCGGACGGGGTGGGCCGGGGGCGGGCCGCGGGTGTGTCGGGAAGGGCGGAATCAGAAGCCATGACGGTTTTCCTTGTGGTGCGGCGCGTCGCACGGGCGAACGAACGCGTAACGTGACGGCATGTGCCCACGCCGGTAATCGGCGCCGCCGCACGTGCGGCAACGCGTCGCAGTAGTCGCGGAGCGGGAAGTCGCGGACGGGCGCTCAGGCGAGCGCGTGGACGTGGCCGGGCGGCGTGCCGCCGCGTCGGGCACATGGCACGCGCCGACAGGAGGGACTTCCGGTTTGTACGTGGGGTGATTGCTTCGTCATGTCGGTCACCGAGTAGGGAAATCGCTCACGGCCCATCCAAACCGGTTTGGGTCGAAGGCGCGACGATTCCTCTGGTTGAGCACGATCTGGAGCCGCACTTTGGAGCAAGGCGCCAGTGTCTCCTCTGGCGCTTCACGGCCTGCGTGGCAGGCGAACGATTCCGCCGTTGCCCGGTGGAATCGTGACGGTATTTCGGCGGACCAACAGGTCAGGCGCCGAAACAGGGGATGCCAGCCGAGAGGGGCTGGCGGACTATGGCCTCGTGGCGCGCGCTACAGGAAGCATGTCGCCAGAGGCATGAACAATTATCCAGAATCAGAGCAAAAGATCAAGTTTACAAAATTATACCCCGGCGAGCGGCCCGATAAGGATGCGGCAAGTTGACGATCCGGCGATCCGGCCCTGTCACGTGCGCTCGAGCATCTTGATCGCCGCGGCGGCCGCGCCCGCACGGGTCTCGACATGCAGCTTGCGGAACAGGTGTTCGAGATGCTTGTTCACCGTGCGCGCGGCGATGCCCAGAATGTCGCCGATATCGCGGTTCGTCTTGCCGTGCGACACCCAGAGCAGCACTTCGGCTTCCCGCATGGTCAAGCCGAAGCGTTCGGCGAGTGCATTGCAATGCGCGGTGTCGTCTCTTTCCTTGAGGATGACGATCCATTCGCCCGGTTCCGGGCCGCGCGTCGCGCTGGCCGAGCGGCGTATCGGGCCCGAACTGAATTCGTGCACGGCGTCGCTTGGCGCACCGCGCGCGAGCCAATCGACGAACCACGTGCGCAGTAGCGCGGGCAGCTGCGTCGGCGCATCGGTATCGCGTGCGGTCGTGGGTTGCCGGGCATCGGCGGGGGCGTCATGCGCGCTCGTGTATGCAGCGATATGACGTGCAGCCTGCGGGCTCTGCCACCGAATCGTGCCGTCCGCACCGACGATCAGCGCCGCGCGCGTGTCGAGCGACAGGGCGGCCTCCGCGTACAACTGCGCGCGTGAACGCCGCACATGGGCACCGATGCGCGCGCACAATTCCTCGGGCTGCACCGGCTTGGTCACGTAATCGATGCCGCCTACACGAAAGCCGCGTACGACATGTTCGCTCTCCGTCAACGCAGTCATGAAGATGACGGGCAGATGCTCGTGCCGTCCATCCTGCTTGATGCGCACGCATGTTTCGAAGCCGTCCATGTCGGGCATCATCGCGTCGAGCAACACCACGTCGGGCGTCACGCGCGCGAGGCGTTTGAGCGCGTCCTCGCCGGACAGCGCGACGATCACCACGTAGCCGTGCGCCTGCAGCGTGTCGGAAAGAAAGGCGAGGTTCTCCGGCGTATCGTCGACGATCAGGATCATGGGCCCTTCGCGCAGCCACGCGGCCGGGTCGCCGGCGATCGGAGAGGTCGCAATCGTGGTGTGTGCGTCACGCGTTCGCGCCGCGCGCGAGTCGGTCAAGTTCATGCTCGAGTTCCCTTAGCTGAAAACGTTCCGCCAACGAGCGCAACGCGTCGATTTGATCCCGCAACCCGGGTCGGGCCTCGCGGGCAGCGTCGAGCGCTTCGATCACGCCCTGTACGTAGCCGACTTCGAGATGCGCATGCAGATGTTCGATGAGCTCGCGTGGCCACACGGCGGGCGTGGGCGGCTGTGTCGCCACCGGTCGCGCGCTGGCGCCGGAGTCCGATGCGATCCAGTCGAGCGCCAGCAGCTGTGCAAGCTTGTCGAGCAGCAGATTCACCTGCAGCGGTTTCACCAGATAACCCTTGCATCCGGTCGCGCTCGCCCGATCGCGGTCGTCGGCGAATGCGTTGGCGGAGAGCAGCACGATGGGCGCGTTCGACAACTGATTCTCGGAGATCAGGCGGCTGGTTTCGTAGCCGTCCATCAGCGGCATCGAAATATCCATGATGATCGCGTCGGCCGTGTGCATCGCCAGCCAGCGCAGCGCATCGGTGCCGCTGGCGGCTTCAGCGACGTCGAAGCCGAGCGGCGTGAGCAATTGCACGACGATGTCGCGCTGATCGTCGAGGTCGTCCACCACGAGAATGGTGCGGCGCGCACCCGTATAGCCGCGAATCGACGCGAGTTCGGCGTGGGTTTCGGCCGCCGCGTCGACGGCGGGGGCGAACAGGCGCACCACGAAGCGCGTGCCGTGCCCGACTTCGCTGTCCACTTCGAGGCTGCCGCCGAGCGCTTGCGTGAGCAGGCGGCAGATCGTGAGCCCGAGACCGGCGCCGTGATCGTACGCATGGGCCGCTTCGCCGCGTTCGAACGGCAGGAACAGGCGCTCCAGTTCGGCGGGCGGGATGCCGGGGCCGGTATCGACCACCTCGAATTTGAGCGTATCGAGCACGTGGCTCACGCGCAGCGTGATCGTGCCGCTCGACGTGAAGCGGATCGCATTGCCGATCAGGTTGGTGAGGATCTGGCTCATGCACTTCTGGTCGGTGCGCACGGTGGCGGGCAGCCGACCGACCGTCTGCACGTCGAAGGCGAGCGCTTTTTCGAGCGCCTGCGGACGCAGCATCGACGTCAGGTGGGCGACGAAATCGGCGAGGGATACCTTGGCGACGTTCAACTGAAGCTTGCCCGCCTCGATGCGCGCGATGTCGAGCAGGCCGTCGACGAGCGCGAGCAGATGCTCGCCGCTGCGATGGATCGTACGCACGGCGTTGTAGCGCATGGGCGTGAGTTCTTCCTTCGCCTGCAGCAGTAATTGTGCGTAGCCGAGAATGCTGTTCAGCGGCGTGCGCAGCTCGTGGCTCAAGCCGGACACGTAACGGCTCTTGGCCTGGTTGGCCGATTCCGCGGCGGCGGTCGCGCGCTTGAGCGCCGCGTCGGTTTTCTGATGCGCGTCGATTTCGAGCATCAGCAATTCGTTTTGCCGCTGCGACTCTTCCTGCGTGACGCGGCGGTTTTCGCGCTCCAGCACGAACCACCAGGCCGCGATGCAGCCCACCAGCGAGAGCGCGAGAAAGATATTCAGAAAACTGCCGGAGAGCGCATGGGCGATCGATGGCCCGGCGGCGCGCATCGACGTCGCGCTCTGCGCCCAGATCAGATAGAGCACGCTGCCCAGCACCGCGAGCATCGCCAGCACGAGGCTCGCATAGTGAATGAGGCGCAGCGCGGCAGGGCCGAGCCGCGCGCCCGGCAGCACGCGATGCAGCGCGCGGTCGGCCTGCGACGCGAAGCGCGCGTGCGGCTTGCAGCGATCGTGGCAGCGCGAGTCGAGCGAGCAGCACAGCGAGCAGATCGTGCCGCCATAGGCCGGGCAGTGCGCCGTATCGTCGGGCTCGAAGGTGTTTTCGCAAATCGCGCAGCGCAGCGAAGTGGCGTCGCCGGTCGGTTGCGCGGCGCGGGCAATGTAATAGCGGCCGCGGGTGAGTACCGCGAGCAGCGGCGCGCAGGCGAACGCCGCACCGAACGCGATGAACGACGACATCGCCTGGGCGAGCACGCCGAACAGGCCGCTGTGCGCGAGCATCGCGACGGCGGCCGCGATCAGCATCGCACCGACGCCCACGGGGTTCACGTCGTAGAGATGCGCGCGCTTGAACTCGATATGTCGCGGGCTATAGCCGAGCGGCTTGTTGATGACGAGATCGGCGAACAACGCGCCGATCCACGCGATCGCGATGTTCGCGTAGAGCGACAGCACCTTGGCGATCGCATCGAACACGCCCATTTCGACGAGCAGCAACGCGATCATGACGTTGAACACGAGCCATACCACGCGGCCCGGATGGCTGTGCGTGAGCCGCGCGAAAAAATTGGACCACGCGAGCGAGCCCGCATAGGCATTGGTCACGTTGATCTTCAACTGCGAGACGATCACGAACAGCGTCATCGCGGGCAGCGCCCAGCTCGCGAGGCCCAACGGATCGAGCAGCAGATGATAGGCGACGAGGTACATCTGCGTGGGCCGGGTGGCGTGGACGGCATCGACTTCGTACTGCAGCGCGATGAAGGCGAGCAATGCGCCGCCCAGCATCTTGAGCGCGCCGGGGACGATCCAGCCCGGCCCCGTCGAGAGCAATGCGAACCACCAGCGCGTGCGGTTCTTCGCGGTGAGCGGCGGCAGGAAGCGCAGATAGTCCACCTGTTCACCTACCTGCACGATCAGCGCGAACACGACCGTCGACGCTTGACCGAAGGCGATCAGGCTGAAAGCGCGGCCTTGCGGCGCGAAGCCCGCGAAGGTGGTCCATTGCGCGATCAGGTCGGAATGGCGCCACAGCACGGCAGCGTAGGGCAGCACGAACAGGACGAGCCACAGCGGCTGCGTCCAGCTTTGCAGGCGGTTGATCAGCGTGATCCCGAACATGACGATCGGAATCACCACGAGCGAACTCACGACGTACGCAATCGCCAGCGAAATATGGAAATACAGCTGGAGCGCCAGCGACATGATGGCCGCTTCGAGCGCGAAAAAAATGAACGTGAACACCGCATACAGCAGTGAAGTGACCGTCGAGCCGATATAGCCGAAGCCCGCGCCGCGCGTGAGCAGGTCCATGTCGACGCCGTAGCGCGCCGCGTAATAGCTGATGGGCAAGCTGGTGAGCCAGATCAGCACGGAGACGGCCGCAATGGCCCAGACCGCGTTCGTGAAGCCGTAGTTGACGACGAGACTGCCGCCGATCGCTTCCAGCACCAGAAACGACACCGCGCCGATCGCCGTATTGGCCACGCGCAGCTCCGACCAGCGCCGGAACGAGCGCGGCGTGAAGCGCAGCGCATAGTCCTCGAGGGTTTCGTCGCCGACCCAGGCGTTGTAGTCGCGGCGCACCTTGACGATGCGTTGCGTACCGGGCGCGCCCACTGACGGGTGACTCTGGGACATGAGGATGATCCGAAATGGTGCGAAAGCGGCACGAGCGGGGCGCGAACGGCACAACGGCGGACCACGCCGCTCAGGAGCGCCCTGCAATGCAAATTACATTCCAGCCCGCGCACCGGGAATACGTCGATTGACGTATTTCGATCCTCAAATTGGCTTCCTACATTGCGTCCAACCTCGACCCAGCCCGCAGCGATCCGCGCCGGGCACCCGATAAGGAGAACGTGATGTCCGCAGACGATCGATTCGATGACGATGCCCGGATGCCTTCGCCGTTGCGCCGGAAAATGCTCGGCGGTCTCGCCGCCGCGCCGCTGATGGCGCTGGGCCTGCCGCGCGGCGCGTTTGCGCAGACGCCGCCCACGGCGAAGGTCAACACCACGCGTCTGGCGGTCACGGACACCACGGTGACGGTCGGCCAGCTGCACTCGGCCACGGGCACGATGGCGATTTCCGAAACCGGTTCGATCCAGGCCGAGCGCCTCGCCATCGAACAGATCAACGCGATGGGCGGCGTGCTGGGCCGCAAGATCCAGATCATTCAGGAAGACGGCGCGTCCGACTGGCCGACCTTCGCCGAAAAGTCGAAGAAGCTGCTGGAGAACGACCACGTCGCGGCCGTGTTCGGCTGCTGGACCTCGGCCTCGCGCAAGGCGGTGCTGCCGGTGTTCGAGAAGGACAACGGCCTGCTGTATTACCCGACCTTCTACGAAGGCCTCGAACAGTCGAAGAACGTGTTCTACACGGGCCAGGAAGCGACCCAGCAGATTGTCTGGGCGCTCGACTGGGCCTCGAACACGAAGAAGGCCAAGACCTTCTTCCTGATCGGCTCCGACTACATCTGGCCGCGCACGTCCAACAAGATCGCGCGCCGTCATATCGAGCAGCATCTGCACGCGAAGGTGGTGGGCGAGGAGTATTACCCGCTCGGCACGACCGAATTCGCGTCGCTGATGAACAAGATCAAGCTGGCGCGCCCGGACTGCATCTTCGCGACCGTGGTGGGCGGCTCGAACGTCGCGTTCTACAAGCAGCTCAAGGCCGCGGGCATCACGCCGCAGAAGCAGTTCCTGCTGACGCTGTCGGTGACCGAGGACGAAGTGCTCGGCATCGGCGGCGACAACTTCGCGGGCTTCTATTCGTCGATGAAGTACTTCCAGTCGCTCGATAACGACAACAACAAGAAGTTCGTCGCGGCGTTCAAGGCGCGCTACGGCCAGAAGTCGGTGATCGGCGACGTGACCCAGGCCGCCTATCTCGGCCCGTGGATCTGGAAGGCCGCGTGCGAGCGCGCGGGCAGCTTCGACGTGGACAAGGTGGTCGCGCATTCGGCCGGCATCGAAGTGGCGAACGCGCCGCAAGGCTACGCGAAGGTCGATGCGAACCACCACCTGTGGAGCCGCTCGCTGATCGGCCAGGGCCAGGCGGACGGCCAATTCAAGGTCGTCGCGCAGTCGGAGCAGCCGATCCAGCCGAATCCGTTCCCCAAGGGCTACATGTAATCCGTCAACCGCAGCGGCGCGGCGGCCGATGACGCCGCCGCGCGAGGAGCGTTCGATGTCCGCTACCGATATTTTCAACATCACGCTGATGCAGGGCTTCGCCGGTCTGAGCCTCTTCAGCGTCCTGCTCCTGATGGGGCTCGGGCTCGCCGTGATCTTCGGCCAGATGGGCGTGATCAACATGGCGCACGGCGAATTCATGACGATCGGCGCCTATACGGTCTACCTGTTTTCGTGGTTTTCGCAGAACGTCTGGCACGCGCTCACGCCCGTGTATTTCTTCTTCGCGATTCTCGCGGCGTTCGCGCTGGCCTTCGCGGCGGGCTGGCTCGCCGAATGGGCGCTGATCCGCCATCTGTACAAGCGCCCGCTCGACACGCTGCTCGCCACCTGGGGCCTGAGCCTCGGCATGCAGCAGGTGTTCCGCTCGACCTTCGGGCCGAAGGAAGTGAGTCCGGCGCTGCCCGACTGGCTGATGGGTTCGTGGGAACCCACGCCCGGCCTCGACATTCCGGTGAGCGGCATGTTCGTGATGGGCCTCGCGCTGCTGATGACGGGCGGCCTGCTGCTCGCGCTCTATCGCTCGCGGTGGGGCTTGCGCGTTCGCGCCACGGTCGCGAACCGGCCGATGGCGAACGCGGCGGGCATCAATACGCGGCGCACCGACCGCATGACGTTTGCGATCGGCTGCGGCATCGCGGGTGTGGCGGGCGCGGCCTTCACGGCGATCGGCTCGACGGGGCCGACGAGCGGCTCGCTCTATATCGTCGATTCGTTTCTCGTCGTGACGTTCGGCGGCGCGGCGAGCTTGCTCGGTACCGTGGCGTCGGCGTTCGGCATCGCGCAGATGCAGTCGATCAGCGAGTTCTTCCTGTCGGGATCGATTGCGCGCGTGCTCACGCTGCTTACCGTCGTGGTGATTCTCATGCTGCGCCCGCAGGGCCTGTTCGCGTCGAAGGTGCGGCGCGTTTAAGCGTGCGTCGATGAACGCGCGTCATTCACAGCTTCATTCGACTGGAGAGATGGACATGGAACCCATCCAACCCGCGGCGGGCGCCGTATCCCCGCGATCCCGCCCGGGCGCGCCGCCGGCCGGCTGGCGCGCTCGCGTCGCGCGGCTCGACGCGTCGGGCTATGCGGGCATCGTGCTGCTCGCGCTGCTGATCGTGGTCGTGTTTCCGCTCGCGCTCGACACGTTCCGCCTGAACCTGATGGGCAAGTACCTGACCTATGCGTTCGTGGCGATCGGCCTCGTGATCGCGTGGGGCTACGGCGGGGTGCTCAGTCTCGGCCAGGGCGTGTTCTTCGGCCTCGGTGGTTACGCGATGGCGATGTTTCTCAAGCTCGAGGCGTCTGATCCGGCCGCCACCCATACGCAGACCACGCCGGGCATTCCCGACTTCATGGACTGGAACCAGCTCACCGCGCTGCCCACGTGGTGGAAGCCGTTTCATTACCTGCCGTTCTCGATCCTCGCGGTGCTCGTCGTGCCGACGGCGCTCGCCTTCGTGATCGGCTACGCGATGTTCAAGCGGCGCGTGGGCGGCGTGTACTTCGCGATCATCACGCAGGCCGTGGCGCTGATCCTCTCGGTGCTGATCATCGGCCAGCAAGGCTATACGGGCGGCGTGAACGGCATCACCGACCTGCGCACGCTGCTCGGCTGGGACATCCGCACCGATCACGCGAAGCTCGTGCTGTATTTCGTGAACGCCGCGCTGCTGATCGGTGCGCTGCTCGTCGGCCGCTGGGTTCAGCGCAGCAAGCTCGGCACGCTGCTGCTCGCGATGCGCGACAAGGAAGACCGCGTGCGCTTCTCGGGCTACGACGTCGCGATGTTCAAGGTGTTCGCGTTCTGTCTCGCGGCGATGCTCGCGGCCATCGGCGGCGCGATGTTCACGCTGCAGGTGGGCTTCATGTCGCCGTCGTTCGTCGGCATCGTGCCGTCGATCGAAATGGTGATCTACGCGGCCATCGGCGGGCGCATGTCGCTGGTCGGCGCGGTGTACGGCGCGATCCTCGTCAATCTCGGCAAGAGCTGGTTCTCGGAGAGCTTTCCGAACCTCTGGCTCTATCTGATGGCGGCGATGTTCATCGGCGTGGTGATGGTGTTTCCGAACGGGCTGGCGGGCCTCTACGACGAGCATGTGCGCCCGCGCGTGCGGCGGCTGCTCGGCGTGGCGAACAAGGGGGCGTGAAGCATGAGCAATACCGACTTTCTGCTCGCGATCGAAGACCTGACCGTGTCGTTCGACGGCTTCAAGGCGATCGATTCGCTCAATCTCTATCTCGAACGCGGCGAGCTGCGCGTGGTGATCGGCCCGAACGGCGCGGGCAAGACCACGCTGCTCGATCTCATCTGCGGCAAGACGAAGGAAACGGCGGGCAGCATCAAGTTCCGCAACGAGGAAATCACGCGTCTCGCGGAATTCCGCCGTGTGCGTCAAGGGATCGGCCGCAAGTTCCAGACGCCGTCGATTTACGAAAACCTGAGCGTGGCGCAGAACCTCGAAGTGTCGTTTCCGCGCGGCCGCAGCGTGTTCGGTGCGCTCGCCTATCGGGAGGATACCGAAGTGGCAGACCGCGTGCGCGACGTGGCCGATGAAATCGGCCTCGCCGCCACGCTCGACATGGAATCCGGGTTGCTTTCGCACGGTCAGAAACAGTGGCTCGAAATCGGCATGCTGCTCATGCAGGACCCCGAACTGCTGATGCTCGACGAGCCGATCGCGGGCATGAGCGTACGCGAGCGCGAACTGACGGCCGAACTGCTCGACCGCATCTGCCGCAATCGCTCGATGATCGTGATCGAACACGACATGGCTTTCGTGGAGCGCATCGCGCACAAGGTCACGGTCATGCATCAGGGGAAGATTCTCGCGGAAGGCCCGATGGCGCAGGTGCAGGCCGACCCGCGCGTGATCGACGTCTACCTGGGCCAC
>Ga0209463_1000260_pt1 | contig 48034 bp, 44 predicted proteins | sample AgamicMgSfrz_FD_187169 | JGI IMG/M metagenome (GOLD analysis project Ga0209463, IMG submission 187169) | Agave microbial communities from Guanajuato, Mexico - Mg.Sf.rz (SPAdes) (version 2) | ecosystem: Host-associated > Plants > Phyllosphere > Phylloplane/Leaf | place: Guanajuato, Mexico...
GCCCTCTGGTGCATCCACATCAAAGTCAGGTGCATTTTCTTCCATTGATACGCCAATACTTGGTGATGCTGACCAAATAAATGTGTTATCCTTAATTTCCTGTTTGTTTTAAGCGCTTGGTTAGAACGTATTCACTAAGTCACTGCCACTGTCAAAAACGCTATAGATGCCTGGCTCAAAATTATACGCCTTTATTTCATCATACCAGCCTTCAATAAAAGCAGCATCAACAGGATATGTTGGCTCTATATCTGCAAATATAGCAACCCCATCGGGTGCTCCTAGTTCATTTGCCAGATCAATTGCCTCTTTTGCTTCATTTACACCATTGTCATATCCTGTAGCGTCATTAAAGCCATTGTGGATGAGCAAAACATCTGCATCATTTTCATGAAATAAGTCAATCTGTCCACTTGTTAAGCCTGCTGAAACGCCTACATTATGACCTAAATAGCGTGCCACAACTTTTGGGTTTCCTAAGTTCTCGATAACACATTGATAAAACTCTTTTGTTGCTTCACTAGTTGAATCAATTCCCCAAATATAAACAGGCTTTTCTTCCGAGGAATTATTGTTTTCATTAGTTGCTTCTTCTTCAGTAGCTTGCTCCTCACTAGAATCCTCCGTTTGTAAAGGCTTGCCAGTTGTTGTATTATCATTTATCACGTCTACATTAACATAAGCTGGATGTTATTAATTAGATTATTCCCAATTTTTAGTTTGACCGTTGCCAGTTACCTAAATTATGAATGCTGTTATTCAAAGAACCAGTCAGCGTACCATTTAAAAGACTCTCTAGTTTATTTGTAAGTGTAACTTCTGCTTGATTGCTGATAGAGTTTGTTAAACTATTTTGTATTTCTGCATCTTGATTGTCTACTTCGTTTTTTATCGCACTCTCAATGTCTGCTTTCGCTTCACCACTTACATTGTTTTGAATGTTATCCGTAACAGATAAGTTTGCACTGGTTTGCTCTGTGTTTTGTTGGTCAGACTGATTTTCTGTGCAAACATTGCCAGTGGCATCAGTACTGTCAGCGACAGCTGCGGGCTTTGAATTTGAATACAAGAATGCACCGATTCCCAATAAAATAATAAAGAAAGCTGAAGTTGCAATGATTAAATATTTTTTCCAATCCATCGTATCACACCTTCCTTAGTCCTCTTAATTACAATATGTTGAATTGTAACCATTTGTTCGGGCTTGTCTGATAGGAGGAGAGGAAGCATAGGTGAAATTTCTTAGTGGCTGTATAGCAAAAGCAAGGTGCGGAAAAGCTAAAAAAAATGCTTAGTGGGTGAGAAGTATGTTCTTTGTTATTTTTTTCTGTTTCGCTTGGCTGTTTGCAGCCATCTTCTATATCCAACCAAAAGTAATTTCTAAAGCTGAAAATATGATTATTTTTCTAATTATGCTTGTCATAAGTATTCATTGGAATTGGATTATTTACGAGGAGCTTATTTTAGTATCCATCTCAAATAGTACGGGAGACTATCTATCTTTTTTGATTTTTCGCAGTGTCATCGTTCCCCTAGCTGCAATTATCTATATAAACATCATTCAGACAAACACTACGAAGCTAAAAACAATCATTGTCACCTTTGGTGGTGCTTTCTGTTTATTTGCGTTTATTTTACTTGCATTAGCAGGGGACATTATAGAGATGAAGCATTGGAATCTTATTTTTGACTATCTATATTTCGTCCTGTATTTTTGTGCAGTTTTAGTCATCCATTATTTTTATGTAGCAACTATACAAAAAGAGGGTAATATGACATGAAACTAATTGGAACTTTTGATACGAATGAAATAGCATTGCTTATTTTTATCGGTGTTTCCTATGCCATCATGGCAATATTGCCTAAGAGATTATCAACAGAATTGACTGTATTAAGCATTGTGTGGGGGTTTACCATTGGTGTTCTGTTTGATTTCAGTATTGGTGGCGGTCTGCTTGATTACTACAAGGTCAATGATACAAATCATTTTGAACTGTTTGATTTGGTTTATTATCTGTTGTTTGTCCCATTCGGTTACTGCTTTAATTACTTTTATGAGGTATTGAAGATAAGAGGTGTAATGAGCTTGCTTTACATTATAGGGTGGGTTGGTATCGGGATCGGTGCCCAATTTGTGTTTACGATCCTGCATATCATCACATTACAAAACGGCTACAAGCTCATTCATTCCATCCCGGTATTCTTAGTGATTCAAACAGTGACAGCTTTTCTGTATGCATACATAAAAAAAGAGGAACAAAAAAGTGAAGCAAATGAACAATAAATGAAGTCCAGTTCAATTGTATTTATTAATTATTTAAGTTTAAATGTCGAAAAAAATTAACTTTCTAACTCAACTAAATATATGCCGTAAGCAACTGTATTTCTCCCGACAAGAAGTCAGTACTACCATTTGTCACGAAAATCATCTGGTCTCCATACACTGATATTAGTTGACCGATGAAAGGAAAGAGTCTTTATAACTATATTTACCTTTTAGACGGTTCATACTCACTAGTTCTATAAAGGAGATGGTTAGTATGACAAAAATTTTTATTGATCCAGGGCATGGTGGAACTGATTCTGGAGCTGTTGGAAATGGATTACTGGAAAAGGATTTGACTTTAACAATCGCCAAAAAGATTCAAAGCTTGCTTCAAGGTTATGAAGATGTTGAGGTGCGGATGAGCCGCACGACAGATAAAACATTATCGCTCACTCAACGTACAAATGCTGCTAATAATTGGAATGCAGACTTTTTATTATCGGTTCATATCAATGCAGGCGGCGGAACAGGGTATGAGGACTACCGCTACAATACACTTGCTATTTCAAGCAGAACAGGCAAAATTCATGCGACCATTCATAATGCTATTATGGATGAGTTAGCAGCTTACAACATCGTAGACAGAGGTACAAAAGCATCCGATCTGCATGTATTACGTGAGTCTAATATGGACGCCATTTTAACAGAAAGCTTATTTATCGACACACGCAAGGATGCAACCCTTTTGAAAAACGATGAATTTCTTAATGCCGTTGCAGCAGGACATGTTAAAGGACTTGAAAGAGCATTCAATTTAAAGAAAAAAGCAGCCGTTTCAACCTATAAAATTAAATCAGGAGATACACTTTGGGATATTGAAGAAAGATTGAACATTGATCATGGAACATTAGAGAAGCTTAATCCAAATGTAAACGCAACAAAGCTTAGTATTGGCCAAACAATTCGGATTAAATAAGCATTTAGAGAATCATAGGCTCAGCTGTTTAAAGAATAGAAAAGTTAATTATGAACCCCTGCTAATGCAGGGGTTTGTATTATGATAAACAAGATACTAGGTTTTAACTTATTGGGTAAGCTAACAGTATGCAAAGCATTTGAGGTGATTGTTTTTGGTGGTGGTGGATCGATTCATTTTAGCCAGCATACTTGTTATTAGTATCATCATTGCATGGAGATTCATCCCGAAAGAAAAAGCGAGGGATGCCTTCATTTTATATCTGGTTATCCAATTCATAACATGGCCGACAGGATTGTTGGTTGTGGAAATGAAATGGATCGAATATCCCATTCAATTACTCCCAGATGATAATCATGATTATAAGTCGAGTATATATTTTGAGTTTTTTTTGTTTCCATTAACGGCCATACTTTTTAATTTTCATTACCCAGAAACAAAAAAGCTTCTGTTTCAAGTATTATATTATCTTGTGATTGCCGGTTTTTTCACTGCCATTGAATTTATGCTTGAACGCTATACAAAGTTGGTAGAATATCATCAATGGCAATGGTATTGGAGCTACTCAAGTGTTATATTTGTATTATTTTTAAGTCATACTTATTATCAATGGTTTAAAAAAGGATTAGGGTGAAAACCATGCAAAAAGAGGCTTGGATATTACTCATTTTATGGTCAGCTGCACTTATAGTATTATTTCGCTATTTCCGAAAAAGCAATAAACGACTAGCCCAAATGGTTTTTCTGTGCTCACAGTCCATTGCATGGGTTTATGAATTCATTCAAATTAAACTGCATCTCGTCAAATTTCCCTATAGAGAATTTCCATTCGCCACCGATTTAAGTTTTTCGCTTCATTATATGATTTTTCCAACTATAGGAATGCTATTTATCCTTCATTATCCGCAAGGAACGAATAAATTAAGGGTAATTGTCCACTTTTTGGTATTTGGGCTCATCATTCCGACATATAGTGTTGTCGTTGAAAGGACAACCTCCTTAGTAGAATATTTGCATTGGAATTGGCTGTTAGGCTTTTGTTCCAGTCTTATGATGTTAGTAATCCTGAGAATAGTTGCGTGTTGGTTTCAAAAAGGGATGGTTACAGAAAGGGAATGAAGTAGTGAAGAAAATAAAAGGATTACAAAACAAAGCCTTATAGCAGTATCGCTATAAAGCTTTGTTTTGTTTATGACCAGTAACTAGTAACAGACAGTCCGCTGTATACCTCGTCCCAAATAGCGTCATTATTAGGCTCCTCTAAAGGCACTTGAACAGCACATATACTTGGATGTGACCAATGCATATCGCTAACAGTTTGTATGCTTACCGGCTGCATAATTAACAGATTAAACGGAAGCCCATTACGATAGTGTGAAATGGCATCATAAAGTGCTTCTGCCTCTTCTTGTGTAGCAAATCCCCATCTTACAAACAACACTTTCGGGCTACTTGCCAACTTTTCAAAAAGGCTGGAGATACGCTTTTGCAGCTTTTCCTTGTAAGCCGGATAATGAACAGACCAATCTTGATTAGGGACAATCGGGAAATCATGAACAGAGGTGATATTATAAAAGGTATCGTAAATAAAGTGCGCATTAACTGGTTCTGTTCCGCCTTGTGCGGGCATAACTGCAACACCATCATCAAGAGAGCTGGAACTTCCTTCTGTCTGGACAAGATTCGAGAATTCCATAAAGCCTTGAAACTTGTTGTTAAATAACCGAGTCACATCTGAAACTGAGTTGGAAACCATCCAATCAAGGGGAAAGGCAAATCTCCGTAAATTATGCCTTCTTAAATTCAAGGAAGGTCCACACCAGCTGCCAATTCCGAGCAGTAAATCATAGGACCCTTTTAGTTCCTGTAAATTCAATATCATCATTCCTTTGCTTCTGCATGCTATTCATATTATTAAATGTGGCTTAAAGCTAGTTTGCTTGGACAAAGCATCAAAATAGGAATCGTGCTTATAAATCACAAAAATAATTAAGATTTTAGGATTTATTAAGAATCAGCGGCTATAATGCTAAAGGGAGTACAACTTATTACAGAAAACACAGACATTATTAATATAGGAGGAGCAATCATGACATTAACTAGCTTTCTAATATATTTACTTGCCGCAGTCGTTCTTCTGCATATCCCCATACTAGGAAAATATGTTGCGGTCATTCAAACATTGATCCATGAAATAGGTCATGGAGTAATGGCGATTATTTGTGGAGGAAAAGTCAAAAAAATTCACTTGTTTGCAAATACAGAGGGCCTCGCCTTTACTATGCATGCTAATTGGTTTTCAAGATTCATCACAACACTGTCAGGGTATGTGTTTGCATCTGCGTTCTCCTTCTTTTCTATTTGGATGATAACAATAGGAGCTTATGGTATGCTGTTATTTATTTATGTAGGTTTGTGCTTAACAGCATTAGTTTTGTGGATTAGAAATCTTTATGGTTTTATTTGGATTGTTTGTGCAAGCAGCGTTTTTCTATGGCTTTCGATTTATGGAAGCGCAATGTTAAAGGTTCATATACTCCAGCTCCTTACATGTATTTTGTTTGCTGAATCCATTAAAAGTGCTTTTACAATCCTTTATTTGAGCATTAAAAGGCCGAAAAGGGCCGGAGATGCAACAAGCCTTGCCGAAATGACAAAAATCATCCCCGCTTTTATTTGGGGACTCCTGTTTTTTTGTCAAGCAGTGTTTTTCAGCTATTTAAGTGTTAACCATATTATTCAATGAAATAGGCTGATTATTAACTAAACAAAGTTCTATTGAACAAACTCGCTTTTTGTAGAACGCAAGCTTATAACATTAACCAAAAGAAAAATGAACCTATTATAGAAATCTCTATAATAGGTTCATTTTTCTTTAGTCATAATTACGCCTTTTATCATACTTTTCTATGATCAGCAAATCAGCTAAAACGAATATTAACTTTCATGAAAATTCGACCTGTCGGGAACGATAAGCATAACGGGAACTGTTCAGACAAAGGAGCTGTTTTTTTTGATTCAGATTATTGGCATTACATATGAAAATAAATTAGAAGGAAGTAGTTCCTTAAATAATGTCGATATCGGTAAGTTTAAATGGTACTGGGTTGACTTTAGTGAACCGACAGAGGATGAAATCAGACATCTTACTGAAACATTTCATTTTCATCCACTTGCTGTTGAGGACTGCATTCACCGTTTACAGCGACCAAAGCTTGATTATTATGAAAATCATGCCTTTTATGTCACACATATTTTGCGTATTGAGGAGAAAGAAATCGTAAAAGAAGAGCTTGATATGTTTGTTGGTGATGCTGGAATTGTCACCTTTCATTTTTCACCGACAATCGAAGTAACGCAGGTGTGGAGCAATTTATTATCCCATCAGCATGCAGAAAAATGGGATCCCTATTATGTGTTTTATCACATACTGGATAAAATTGTTGATAATTATTTTCCGCTTATCTACAGTTTAGAGGACGAACTCGATAAGATTGAAGATAATACGCAAAATATTTCGATGAACGATTTAATGGAGGAGCTTTTTGATGTAAGGTATATGCTGCTGAATTTAAGGCATACTGTGCATCCAATGCGTGATTTATTATACCGGATGCTTAACTCTCATCATTTAGGCGGAATTAAGGAACGAAGAGAGTATTTTTCCGATATTTATGATCACTTGTTAAAGCTCTCAGAGATGGTGATGTCAAATAGAGAAATGACGGCAGATATGCGCGACAGCTATTTGTCTTTGAACTCCCATCAAACAAATAATGTGATGAAGGTGCTCACCATCATCACCTCGATATTTTCCCCATTAACATTCATTGCGGGTATTTATGGAATGAACTTTAAGCATATGCCAGAATTAACTTGGCATTATGGCTATTATATTTCTCTTGCCTTCATGGCAGCAATGGGAGTAATGATGATCTTGTGGTTTAGAAGGAAGGGCTGGTTTAAATAACAGAGTAGGGATGATGCTTGCGCAAATTATTGCGGGCATCTTTTTTTATAAGCATTGGTAGATAAGCATGCAAAACCGAAGAATAACGCGAAAAAAATGGGTTTATTTCCCTATATTCTTTTGAACAGCTTTCAAAAAATGGTAGATTTACTATATAATATAACCGTACAAACCTAACTAGCAATAGAGAGGAAGCGATGCAAGTAATCTATAAATCACTGTTTTTTATACACTAATATCTGTTATTTTGCACACTTATGCCACCATTTTTCATTACACTTAAAGAAAGCAGAAAATTACATATTTTTGAAAGCGCTTCAAAACTAATGGAATATGGGAGGTAGCACAATGTATCATTTTGTCGCGAATGGGATTTACCGTTTTTGTGAATGGGTAACAAGGCTTGCATATCTTAATCTGCTATGGGGAGTGTTTACACTTTGTGGTTTGGTTGTATTTGGGATAGGACCTTCTACTGTTGCTATGTACAGTGTTTCGAGACAATGGCTGCTTGGTAACACAGATATCCGCATTTTCTCCAGCTTTTTTGCCGCTTTTAAACAGGAATTTCGGAAAGCAAATTTGCTTGGATTTATCCTGCTTGGGTTAGCGGCTATTTTTTATGTTGACTTCAAAATCATTGAATCTATGAACGAAGAAACATCCATAATGGCCATTATTTTATTAAGCTTGCTGCTTGTGTTCACTGTACTGCTATTGTTTGTATTTCCCGTGTACGTACACTATGATATTCCATTGGTCAGCACCTTTAAATATGCTTTTCTTATCGGCTTTACAAAGCCATTTCATACACTTGGCTTAGTGGCGGGCGGTATGGGGGCCATTTTTGTCAGCTTGCTTCATGTTACCGTCATTATTTTCTTTAGCGGCAGTTTGTTTGCAGTAATAACGACCGCATTTGCTCTTAAAGCATTCCAAAGCATCAGCAGCCAAACAGGCAACCAAGAGGCCCGCCAATAATTTTTAAGGTAAGGGAGCTTTCACATGAAAAAAACTTGGTCCAAATTAGTAGCAACCTATCAAAATTCCAAGCTTAATGTTAAGCTCTTTATCCGCATCACGCTGTTGATGATTGTCACCCTTGCACTTGTATTAATAGGTTTGCAATATGCCTTTTCTCTTTATGATGAACAAATATATGCTAAATCGTCGCAGGTGTTAATGATGTCGTCTAACAGCATTGAAGAACAGCTCGAACGAGTAGAAGAGGCGAGCTTTAATATTGCGGTAGATCCGCAAATACAATCTGCTCTGCAAGAGCTGCAAGGCAATGTAACACACTATGATATATACCGGTTAGAACAAAAGTTAGAGGAAGAATTGGCCAGTTATGTCAGTTCAGAGAAATATATTCACTCTATCTATATATACGATTCGAGCGGCCGCGAGTTTCTGGCAGGCTCCAGCTCCAAACCGCTTGGTGAAAAGGAAAAGCGTCTGGCCCTATATCAAGCAGATCAATATGAAGGCAAAAATTATTGGATGGAAATGGACGGTGTAAATGAATTTTTAACATCTGTTCGTCTTCTTCGCTCCTATGAGAACTTAAATTTCGAAAAATTAGGTAAATTAGTGATTCGGGTTAACCTAGATAAAATTGTCACAGGCCTTCCTTTATCACAAGGAGAAGCAGGAGGCAATATTATCATCTCCAATAGTAATCAAGTCTTTTATTCACAAAAAGAAAGGGCTGGTTTAACAGAATATTATTTTCAGTCTAAAAAAGGGCAAGGCTATGGCATCGAAAAAATAAATGGAGAAAGATATTTTGTTAATCATATTGCCACTAATTTTGAAGACTGGACCTATTGGAACGTCATTCCCTTTAACGCTATGTTTTCAAAAATAACAGTAGTCAAATATTCGATGATTCTTATTTTCAGCTTGTTATTTATTTTGTTAATTTCGATTGGATTCGAGTTTTTAAAAAGAATTACTAACCCAATTGAGGGGCTTGCGACGACGATGCAGCAGGTACAAAAAGGCGACTTTATGGCAGTGCAAGCACTTAAAGTAGATGAAATGCCTGTTGATGAGGTAGGAACCCTTTATCGGAACTTTAAAACGATGGTTCAGCGCATAGATGAACTGATAAAGGAAAATTTCTCAAAGCAATTACTAGTAAAGGAAACAGAGTTCAAGGCATTACAAGCACAAATCAATCCGCATTTTCTTTATAATACTTTGGAATCGGTCAACTGGCTTGCCAAAACCAACAAGCAGCAGCAAATTTCCAGTATGGTCGAGGCACTTGGACATCTAATGCGTAATTCCATTAACTTCAATGAAGATATCATAACAGTGGAAAAGGAGCTGGAAATCGTCCAAAGCTATTTGACTATTCAACATTATCGTTTTGGAGATCGCCTCGAATTCCAGATGGATATTCCAGCATCTGTAATGTGTGTTTCTATCCCGAAATTAACTCTCCAGCCGCTTCTGGAGAATTCCTTTCAACACGCAGTAGAGCCTTCGCTGGAAATGTCGATTATAAAGCTTGAAGCAGTTGTTGTAGATAACAATCTGCACATCCGCGTTGAGGATAATGGCCCAGGGATTGATCCTAATACACTTCAATACATAAAAAAAGGCATTATTAAACCGAAAGGCACAGGAATTGGTCTAAATAATATTGATACACGCATTAAATTAGGATTCGGTGAACAGTATGGTCTACAAATAGAGAATCTTGATGAGAAAGGGACAGCTGTAACAGTCATTTTACCTATTACAAAGGGGTGTTAGAGATGACCTATAAAGTATTATTGGCAGATGATGAAAGAATTATTGTAGAAGGCATTTCGAGTGTGATTAATTGGAGCTCTTTAAATACAGAGCTTGTGGCAACAGCGAGGAATGGGATTGATGCATACGAAAAAATATCGACCTGTAAACCGGATATTGTCATAAGTGATATTAAGATGCCTGGAATGGATGGAATCGCACTTGCCAAAAAAGTTCATGAGGAGTTCCCATCCACTAGCTTCATTCTTCTGTCAGGCTTTGGAGAGTTTGAGTATGCAAGGAAAGCGATGCTGTATGGTGTTAAAAACTACTTGTTAAAGCCATGTAATGAAGAGAAAATAACAGCTGCACTTCAAGACATCATTAAAGAGCTAGAAGAGAAGAAGCAACAGCAAGAAAAATTTCTGCTTTTAGAGGAAAATTTAGAAAAAATCCAACCATTTATGAAAGCGCAGCTATTGTCAGAGCTCTTCACAGGAAAAGGAGATAAAAAGGATTTCTCCCGTTATGAGCATTTATTTGCCATTACAGACCGCATGCACCAAGTCATGCTTGTGCTTATTGAAATGGAAGGTGACGTAACATATGAGCAATTATCATCAATAGTCGAAACTGCTGCAGACTTTCTGCCAAATCTTGTTCTCCATACGGTGATTGGTAAGCATGCCATTTTCATAATGGATACAGAGACAGGGATAGAGGAATGTAAAAACAAGATTATAGCCATGCAAAAAGAGCTAACTTTCATTCATTGTGTCGAAATGACAGTCGCACTAAGCGGACCAGGTCCTGTTGAGACAGTGAAAACCTTATATAATCTCGCACTTGAATACATTGGTCACAAGTTTTATGTAGGAATAGGCAAAATTATTACAAATACAGATATTCACCCGCAAACAGCACAAAAATGTTCTCCAAAGTTTGTGATGGACGAACAGCCTGTTTGTCTCATGATTAAAGCTGGAATAGAGGACGAAGCACATAAAGAGCTAAATAACCTATTTGAACGAATGGGGCGGGAACGGCTTGGCATTCATCAGACTAAATCCTATTGTATCCAGCTTTACAAAACGATTATTCAAACGGTTGATAGGGAAAACCAGATGGACTTGCATGCAGGTACTGCCGAGCTGCTGGCAATGAAGACGGTTCAGCAAATGAAGGAATACTTGGATACAGTTGCTACACTTTTGGCGAAAAAAAACAAAGCTCGCCTTCAATCAAAGCAATCATCTGTTATTAGCAAAGTAATCGATATTATCGAAACACATTTTGCTAATCCAGAGCTGTCTCTTAAAAATGTGGCAAATGAAATGCTTTATATGAATCCGGACTACTTAGGCAAGTTATTTAAACAAGAAACTGGAGAACGGTTTTCTGCCTATTTGACTAAATGGAGAATTGAAAAAGCTATTGCCTATATTACAGATGTGGAAGATGTCAAAATGGTGACCTTGGCCGATCAGATTGGCTTTGGTGACAATCCACAATATTTCAGCCAAGTATTCAAGAAATACACAGGCTACACACCTTCAGAATATAGAAAAACCTTAAATAAAATATGAAAGCGTTTTAATCACCTCTGTTATTTACACATCGAAGTCTGTTTTTTTCATTACGAATCCGGTGAAAATGCATTAAATTAAGAATGTAAGCACTTTCAATAAAGGAGGGCAATTTATGAAGAAGTTTGGCATTATAGCGTTAAGTTTTATCTTGCTTTTTTCTTTGGCAGCCTGCAGCTCAAGCGGTAAAGAAACTTCAGGCGGAAAAGACGACAAAATCACTTTGCGTGTAGCATGGTGGGGCGGCCAGCCAAGGCATGACTACACAATGAAGGTAATTGAAATGTACGAAAAGGCGCATCCAAATATAGAGATAGAAGCGGAGTTTGCCAACTTTGATGATTATTGGAAAAAGCTGGCGCCAATGGCTGCAGCTAACCAGCTTCCTGACATCATTCAGATGGATACAGCCTATCTTTCTCAATACGGGGAAAAAGGACAGCTTGAGGACTTAACAAAGTATACAGAGGACGGAACGATTGATGTCAGCTCGATTGATGAGAATACCATTTCTGGCGGAAAAATCGGCGACAATCTATATGGCTTTAACTTAGGCTCTAACGTACTGTCTGTTATTACAAATGATGATATGTTAACAGACTCTGGTGTTGAGCTTAATGATGAAGCTTGGACATGGGATCAATTCGTGCAAATGGCAACAGATGTGCAAAAATCAACAGACAAGTACGGCACAAATGGCATGAACCCGGCAGATGTCTTTTTCCCTTATTATTTAAGAACACAGGGCGAGCGCTTCTATAATGAAGCAGGCAATGGTTTGGCATATAAAGATGACCAGCTATTTGTGGACTATTTCAACATGCAGCTCGATTTAGTTGATGCAAAGGCATTCCCAACACCAGATGTGCAAGCACAGGTTAAAGGACTGGAAGATGACTTTATCGTCAAGGGCAATGCGGCAATGACTTGGAATTGGTCAAACCAATATTTAGGATTTGCTCAATTAACGGATTCACCGCTTTCGTTAAATCTTCCACCAGAGCAAGCAGATAATACAGCTTTATTCTTGAAGCCAAGCATGTATTTCTCTGTTCCAAAAAGCTCAGAGCATAAAGAAGAAGCAGCTAAATTTATCGACTTCTTCGTAAACGATGTGGAAGCAAACAAATTAATCAAAGGCGACAGAGGTGTACCTGTATCTTCTAAAGTCATGGAAGCAATCAAGCCAGAATTGACGGAAGAAGAGACGAAAATCTTTGAATATGTGGAAATGGCTTCTCAAAACGCAAGCAAGGCTGATCCACCTGACCCACTAGGCAGTGCCGAAGTGATGAAGGCACTAAAAGATGTATCAGAACAAATTCTGTTCAAGAAAATCACTCCTGATGCAGGTGCAAAAACGTTCCGCACAAAAGCAGAAGAAATATTAGCAAGAAACAAGTAAGGCAAGAAGGGAGGAATAACATGTTCCTCCTTTCCTGCTAAGTTCCATGGAGGAGTTGAACCGCATGAAAAAACGGCTCGCAAGTGAAAATCTGGCAGGCTATGCATTTATATCCCCGTTCATTATCGGTTTTATGGCATTTACCATTATTCCAATGGCCGTTTCCTTGTACTTATCCTTTACAAGCTACGATTTATTTTCAACACCAGTGTGGGTTGGCTTGGATAATTTCAAGGAAATGTTCACAGGTGATGAAAAGTTTTGGCAATCATTAAAGGTAACCTTTACGTACGTGTTTGCAGGTGTGCCTCTCAGGCTGATTTTTGCGCTGATTGTCGCCATGCTTCTCAATAAGGCGTCTAGAGCAGTAGGACTTTATCGCACCCTTTTTTATCTGCCTTCCATTATCGGAGGAAGCGTTGCTGTTGCGATCATGTGGAGAAACATTTTCGGTAATGAAGGAACACTGAATGCCCTGCTGTTTTTCTTTGGTATTGATAAGAAAATCCTTTGGTATCAAGACCCAACAAAAGCATTATGGACGCTGATTTTCCTTGCTATTTGGCAATTTGGTTCCTCGATGCTGATCTTTTTGGCAGGCTTGAAAAACATTCCGCCTTCCTATCATGAAGCGGCAAATGTAGATGGTGCTAACAGATTTCAAGTTTTCTTTAAAATCACGCTACCACTATTAAGCCCAATTATTTTCTTTAACCTTGTAATGCAGACGATTTCTGCCTTTATGACTTTCACTCCAGCATACATCATCACAAAGGGGGAAGGTGGACCGCTTGATGGCACACTTCTGTATTCCCTGTATATCTTTCAAAAGGCGTTCAACTTCTTTCAAATGGGCTATGCATCTGCGATGGCATGGGTGCTGCTCGTCATTGTTGGCATATTAACACTTATTTTGTTCAAAACGTCTAAATTCTGGGTTCATTACGAATCGAAGGAGGATTAATCACATGAAAACAGTCACTAAAGATACGGGCCCAATCATGACTGATCCGGTTATATCGTATAAGACTCCTCGTTTTAAGGCTAAAAAGTGGATTTATCACATCCTTACAGGCGGATTTGCACTAATTATGCTCTATCCGATTATCTGGCTATTAATGAGCTCCTTTAAAGAAAGCTCACAAGTGTTTATAACAGCCCATTCCCTTATCCCAAAGCCGTTTATTTGGAGCAACTATGCAGCAGGCTGGGAGGGCATTGCAGGACAGTCCTTTGGTGTATTCATTAAAAACTCCCTAGTGATTGTCGGCTTGTCCACAATTGGAGCCGTCGCTTCATCCGCTCTGATTGCGTATGGTTTTGCGAGAATTCAGTTTAAATGGAAAGCATTTTGGTTCGCCTGTATGATGGTGACGATGATGCTTCCACATGAAATCATCATGATTCCTCAATACATTATTTTTGCCAAGCTAGGCTGGCTCAATTCCATTAAGCCAATTGTTATTCCACAGTATTTTGGTCATGCGTTCTTTATTTTCCTTATGGTTCAATTCATTCGCAATATTCCGCTTGAGCTTGATGAAGCGGCCAGAATTGACGGATGTGGCAGATTCAGCATTTTTTACCGAATCATTTTACCGTTGATTACACCAGCACTCGCGACTGCCGGTATCTTCTCCTTTTACTGGAAATGGGAAGACTTAATCAACCCTGTCCTTTATTTAAACAGTCCAGAGAAATATCCGGTTTCCCTTGCCTTAAAGCTTTTCCTTGATTCGGAAACAGCCTCTAACTGGGGTGCGATGTTCGCGATGTCTGTCGTATCACTGTTGCCAGTTGTCCTTATCTTCTTCCTGTTCCAAAAGTATATTGTCGAAGGTATTAGCACGAGCGGATTAAAATAATTAGGAGGAGTGAAATTATGCCAGCACTTGTTTTTGATGAAAACAGTGTCCTTGAAGCGATAGATGCTGTTGTTAGTAAGACGTTTCAAATGGATTTTAATTGGGATTGGCCAGCAGGTGTCGCTTTTTACGGGGTGGCAGAAGCGTATGAGGCGACAGGAAAAGCAGAGTATCTTGATCTCTTAAAAAGCTGGATGGATGAAAGACTGGAGGATGGACTGCCTAAGCTGTCTGTCAACGGTGTTTCCATGGGGCATGCTCTTCTTTCCCTTTATACGGCCACAAATGAACAAAAATACTTAGATACCGCCCTTCAGCTTGCCGAATTTTTACAACAGGATGCAGAGCGGTTTGGTGATGGCATTCTCCAGCATACAGTTAATTCAACCACTTATATCTTTCATGAACAGGCATGGGTGGACACGATGATGATGGCAGGCCTTTTTTTGCTAAGAATCGGCAAGCTTACAGGGAATATTGACTATTTCAACGATGGACTGCGCCAATATCATGGCCATGAAGACGTACTTCAAGACCCATTAACGGATTTATACTACCACGGCTGGGATAATATCGAAAGATCGCATATGTCTGGGGTATTTTGGGCAAGAGGAAATGGCTGGGCAGCACTTACGATGGCAAAGGCCCTTGAGTTGATTGAAGTAACACATCCATCCTTTATGATCATCGATGGCTCACTAAGAGACCAGTTAAGTGCATTAGCAAGACTGCAGGATGAAAACTCAGGTCTTTGGCACACAGTTCTGACTGATTCTAGCTCCTATCTAGAAGTATCCGGCTCCTGCGGGATATTAGCTGCTTTATTAACACGAGGCTCTTTGTACAACAAGTATACACAAAAGGCAATCCCAAGTATTTTAGAGCGTATCACAGAAGAAGGAAAGGTGATGAATGTGTCTGCAGGTACTGCTGTTATGGATGACACGGCAGGCTATAAAGCAGTACCGTTCAAACGGATTCATGGCTGGGGACAAGGCCTTTCTCTTGTTTATCTCTCCCAGCTCTTGAAAAGCTCGAAGCGTGTGTATGCTTAACGTTTTATCGATTGAATTTAAAGGAGGAAAAAGGGGTGAATACGAAGAAAATCCGCCTTTTTATTGCTGGTGACTCAACAGCTGCAGCCTGCCCTGCATATGAAGCGCCAATGGCAGGCTGGGGACAAATGCTGCAGCCTTTTTTGGAAAAAGTAGAAGTCTGTAATGAAGCGATGGGAGGAAGGAGCTCTAATAGTTTTATAGAGGAAGGCAGACTTGAAACAATAACAAAAAGAATCGCTGCAGGCGATTATCTGTTTATTCAATTCGGGCATAATGACCAAAAATCTTATGGCACCGTGCCTTATACTACCTATCAAGCGTGCCTGAAGGAATATGCAGAGGCAGCACAAAGTAAAGGAGCATTTCCTGTTTTCTTAACATCTGTAAACAGACGGAAATTTGGTGAGGATGGGAAGCTGGTGAATACGCTTGGCGATTATCCAAATGCTATGCGTCAGTTGGCAGCAAGGCTTGATGTCCCGCTCCTTGATTTACATGTCAAAACGAAAGACCTGTACGAAGGCTATGGTCCGGAAAAATCAAAGGAGCTGTTTGTTTGGCTTGGTGCAAAGGAGCATCCAAATTATCCGGAGGGTCTGCAGGATGACACCCATTTTTGCACATTAGGCGCCTCTGAAATTTGCAGGCTCGTTCTAGAAGGAATGAAAGAACTTGGGTTAAACATTAGTTAGCGTGATTAATATCAAGAGATTAGATTGGAGTGAATGACAAACATGGCAAAAAAACTGTACCATGGTGCGGCTTATTATCCAGAGCTATGGGATGAGAAGACGATACTTACAGATATTCGTCTTATGAAGGAAACAGGGATAAATGTCGTTCGGATCGGTGAGTTCGCCTGGTCAAAAATGGAAGCAATAGAAGGAGAGATAGATCTTACCTTTTTCCGGCAGATCATTTCCTTACTAAACGAGAATGGTATTGAGGTCATTATGTGCACACCAACGGCAACTCCGCCAATATGGATGTCTGACAATCATCCTGAGCGAATGTATGTGGATGCAGACGGCAGAACAATGATTCATGGCTCTCGTCAGCATATTTGTACGAATAATCCCTATTTCAGAAAGCGTGCAGCAATCCTCACGAATGAGCTTGCTAAAGCTTTAGGCAATATGCCAGGTGTTATTGGCTGGCAGCTAGACAATGAATTTAAATGCCATGTTGCAGAATGCATGTGTGTTACTTGCAAAGAGCAATGGCATAAATGGCTTGAACATCGTTATGACAACGTGGAGCAATTAAACGATGCCTGGGGCACAGATATATGGAGTGAATATTACCATGACTTCGAGCAGGTGCCGCAGCCTGGCCCTGTACCGTTTTTGCATAATTCCTCCTTAAAAACGATGTATCAACTTTTTTCAACAGAAGCAATAGCCGAATTTGCCGAAGAACAAGCAGCAATTATCCGCGAGCATTCACAATTACCAATCACTCATAACAGCACCATCATGTTCGCTGTCGACAATGAGCGCCTCTTTCAAAACCTTGATTTTGCTTCTTTTGACACTTACGCTCCAGCAGCGTCTTATTTTTCCTACTTGTTCAATTGTGATTTATGGCGAAACCTGAAAAAAGGCAAGGATTTTTGGATAATGGAAACGAGTCCGTCCTACAGCGCTTCCCTTGAAAGCTATGCGACCCCGCATCCGAAGGGCTACTTGAAAGCAGAAGCGGTAGCAAGCTACGCTCTCGGAGGAGCAGGGTTTTGCTATTGGCTGTGGCGCCAGCAAAGAGCTGGATGCGAACAGCCACATGGCTCGGTTATAAGTGCATGGGGAAAACCGACTGTCGGTTATGAGGAGGTATTAGAGACAGAAAAAGCTCGGATTGCCATTGAGCCATTCATAACAAGCACACGTCCTCTTCAAGCAGAGGTTGCGATTACCTATTCGGACAGAGCCAAAATATTTCTAAACACAGAGCCACATAAAGGCTTGCATTATAAAGAATTGATAACCGACATTTATAAGCATACTTTAGCTGCCGGAATACATCGTGACCTGTTGCCAGAAGGCGCAGAACTAAGTGGCTACAAGCTGCTGCTTACCCCTTTTGTTCCTTATTTGTCAGATGATTACATAAACAGAGCGAAAGCATTTGTAGAACAGGGCGGAGTTTGGATTGTTGGACCGATGACTGGCGGCAGAACAGCGCATCATACGATTCATACAGATGCTGCTTTAGGAAAATTAGAAGAGCTTGCGGGAATGGAGACAGCTTTTACCTTTCCTATTGAAAACACTGGCTCTGTTGGGGAAGCATACGGCTTAACAGCTCCTTTAGGGTTATGGAGTGCTGTTTTTGACGAGAAGGATGCCAAGGTAATCGGCACAATAAAAGGCGGTCTTGTTTGCGGGAAAGCATTTTTAACAGAAAAACAGCTTGGGAAAGGCAAGCTTGTAATGCTTGGTTCCCTGCCAACAGGTGAAGAGGGCAGCAAAATGCTCACTGAAATGATCCATACCTATGCAAGGGAGGCAGGAGTATCAGAGGACATCACAACTTCTGAAGGAACAATTGCAGCACCAAGAGAGCAAGACGGAAGGAAATATTGGATTGTTGTCAATATGGATGGAAGAGGCGGAGGTGTTACTGTTCCGCAAGCTGTTAGGGATTGTATCACACAGGAGAACATTCCTGCAGGAGAATGGAAGCTAGGGAAATATGAATATCGAATCTTACAATCTATATAGAGGAGAATAAACATGGCTACGGATACTATTAAAATTGCTTATATTGGCGGCGGGTCTCAAGGCTGGGCAAGAAGGTTAATGTATGACCTTGCTTTAGAGCCGCGCCTGTCAGGTACTATTGCTCTTTACGACATTAATCACGATGCAGCTAAAACAAATCAAAGAATCGGGACACTCATTTCCAACCATCCAGATGCAACAGGAAAATGGACGTATGAAGCGATCCCAACAATTGAGGAAGCACTTAAAGATGCTGATTTTGTGATTATCTCGATTCTCCCAGGTACATTTGCTGACATGGCAAAGGATGTTCATTTTCCCGAGAAGTATGGAATCTATCAATCTGTCGGGGATACGGTTGGACCTGGCGGAATAAGGAGAGCTGTCAGGTCGATTCCACTGTTTATGGAAATTGGAGAACAGATTAAACTGCATTGTCCAGATGCATGGGTCATTAACTATACAAACCCGATGTCTGTCTGTACAAGAACATTATATAAAGCCTTTCCGCAAATAAAAGCAATTGGCTGCTGTCATGAAGTCTTTGAAACACAGCATTTGTTGGCAAATATGGCAGAAGAAATGCTCGGTGTCACGGTCGAAAACCGTAAGGACATTAAGGTAAGTGTAACAGGTATCAATCACTTTACATGGATTAATGAAGCAACCTATCAAAATATCGATTTATTCCCTCTGTATGCCAAGTTTGCCGAGAAGTACGCACATACAGGCTTTGAAAAGGAACAAGGAAAATGGGAGGAAAGTGTCTTCCACTCAAGCAATCGGGTCAAATTTGATTTGTTTCAAAAATACCGGTTAATCGCTGCCGCTGGAGATCGCCATCTTGCAGAATTCATGCCACCTGTTTACTTGAAAAATCCGCAAACCGTACATGACTGGAAGTTTCATTTAACAACGGTTGATTTTCGTGTGAAGGACCAGCAACGAAAGATATCAGAAAATGAAGAGGTCTTTACAGATGATACAAAGATTGTCCTTGAGCCCTCTGGGGAGGAAGGTGTCGAAATTCTCTTAGCATTGCTTGGAATAGAAGACCTTGTGACGAATGTCAACTTCCCGAATAAAGGACAAATTCAAAATCTGCCCAAGGATGCTATCGTGGAAACAAATGCTTTAATCCGAAAAAACAGTGTCCAGCCTGTGAGAACAAACGATATCCCCCTTGATGTCGCTAATATGGTGAACAGGCATATTCTTAATCAGGAAGCAGTTATACAAGCTGTTCTAACTGAAGATAAAAATCTGGCACGCAATGCTTTTGTTAATGATCCGCTTATCGCTGCTATTTCATACGATAATGCAGTTTCCTTATTTGAAGAAATGGACGTATGGCAGCAAAACTAGTGAAAGGAGAGATATAGATGACAAAAACAACAGCAGCTGATAAAAAACAGGTAATCGAGACAATTGAGCTGTTAATGACTAATTTGACGAAAATACAGGATGACACAGGAGAATACTTACTGAATTTTGATGGCTTAATTGTGGATGACAAAAGCTGGCATGTTTGGAATTGGCCGCAAGGTGTTGGTTTATATGGAATCTATCAGTACTGGAAGCTCACTCAGGATGAGAGTGCTATCCAGATAATTCACGACTGGTTCACTGCAAGATTTGCAGAAGGTGTGCCACCTAAAAACGTCAATACAATGGCCCCGCTTTTAACACTGGCATTTCTTTATGAAAAAACACAGGATCCTAACCTGTTGCCCTATTTGGAAGAGTGGGCAAACTGGGTGATGAAGGAAATGCCTAGAACAAAGGATGACGGACTTCAGCATATGACATACGGTCCAGAAAACAAAAATCAGCTCTGGGATGATACGCTGATGATGACCGTTCTTCCACTTGCAAAAATCGGTATGCTGACACATAGACAAGAGTATGTAGAGGAAGCGAAAAAGCAATTTCTGATTCATATCAAGTACTTGGCAGATAGAAAATCAGGTCTATGGTTCCACGGCTGGACATTTGAAGGAAATCATCATTATGCAGAGGCGCTGTGGGGAAGGGGGAATTGCTGGATAACAATTGCTATCCCTGAACTGATTGACATATTGGAATTACAGGAAGGGGATTTCTTTCGCAGCTTCCTCCTTGATACATTAAACAGACAAATAGAAGCACTTTACGAGCTGCAGCATGACAGCGGGTTATGGCACACATTGCTTGATGACCGTTCCTCCTATTTAGAAGCATCTGCTTCTGCTGGGTTTGCCTATGGAATCTTAAAGGCTGTGCATATGGGCTATGTAGCAGAAAAGTATCGAGAGACCGCTTATAAGGCAATAGAGGCTATAAGGGCGGAGATAAACACAGATGGCGTGCTGCAGAAGGTCTCTGTCGGCACAGGGATGGGAGATTCGCGTCAATTCTATAAAGATATCAGAATCACCGCCATGCCATATGGGCAATCCCTTGCTGTTCTCTGTCTGGCAGAATTCCTGCAGGATTGTCAGTGAAAGTGATTACCATGAGGAAGTCCTTTTAAATGGGCTTCCTTAAAAACAATAAAATGAAAACGTTTTACTATTATTAGAAACTGAGGTGACTGCAAATGTCGTGGAAAAAAGGTTCGACCTATGTAAGAAAAGCGCTTTGTGCTGCTGTAGCACTGCCGTTATTATTAGTTGATACAAGCGGAGCTTTTGCTGCAAGTTCAAATGACAAGTATGCCACACAGAAGGTTCAGCTTGAGTATTTGGACAGAGGCTTGACTGCTGCACAAACGTCTGAAGGAATATTCCTCAGCTGGCGGCTTTTAGGTACAGAGGTGACAGGCTATACGAAAACGGGAATGAAGGGTGCCACATTTCATGTTTATCGAGATAATAAGAAAATTGCTGCTGTTACAGACAGCACCAATTTTCTTGATAAAAAAGGGACCGCAAAGTCTGCCTATGAGGTACGAGCAGTAGTGAACGGCAAAGAGGTCGATGAAAGTGACGAGGTTCGCCCATGGTCCAATCAGTATTATGATCTACCGCTCCAAAAGCCTGCTGATGGTGTCACACCTGCTGGGGAGGCTTACACTTATTCTGCGAACGATATGAGTGTCGGTGATGTGGATGGCGATGGCAAATATGAGTATTTCGTGAAATGGGACCCATCTAACTCTAAGGATGTATCACAAAAGGGCTATACGGGGAATGTCTATATTGACTGTTATACGCTGGAGGGCACATTGCTTTATCGAATTGATCTTGGTGTGAATATCAGAGCAGGTGCTCATTATACGCAAATGTCTGTATATGATTTTGATGGGGACGGTAAAGCAGAAATGATGTTTAAGACGGCTCCAGGTACAAAGGTCATCCACTATGACAAAAAAGGGAATATTACGTCTGAAAAGTACATCACAATGCCAAAAGAAGATATTAAAGCTGGTTACAGTAATAAAGACGACTATCGCATGAGTGCTGATGATTATTATGATCATATGGTGGAAATGTTTATGAATTGGCATAAGCAAGAAGAGGTCGTTAACGGTAATTGGCCAAAAACGCTGGAAGAGGCATTCGGAACGGAGAAAAAATACAGCTACCCGTTAGGGAAACAGGATGCAGAAAGCCTTGTCGATTATTTTATGGATGTATATGCACCAAGCAGAAGCACGCGTAACGATTTAAGGACATTTGAGGGCTTTATCGTAGATGGTCCTGAGTATTTATCTGTGTTTGAAGGCTCGACAGGCAAGGAGCTAGAAACCATCCATTATGAAACAGACAGACATGATGATGGGCTTATGTGGGGCGATTATGCGATGGCACGAATTGAACCTGGTAACCGTGTTGACCGCTTTTTAGGCACTGTGGCTTATCTTGACGGACAAAAGCCGTATGCTGTGTTTGCCAGAGGCTATTATACAAGAACAACCCTTGTGTCTTACAGCTGGGACGGCAAGCATTTACAGAAAAAATGGGATGTCGACAGCGGGTGGACACCGATGTCCAATCCATTCAATGATAGCCCACACGGCAAGGATGGCACAAATAAAGAATTCGCCACTTTGACAACACAAGGTGCGCATTCATTAGAGGCTGCTGATGTAGATGGTGATGGTAAGCAGGAAATTGTGTATGGCGGTGCGACAATTGATGATGACGGCTCGCTTTTATACAGTTCTACAGGTGTTCTGCCTGAAGGAAGCTCTGCACCAGGAACAACTGCAAGAATTGGCCATGGTGATGCTCTCCATGTGACTGATATTGATCCAGACCGTCCCGGGTTGGAGATATATATGGTGCATGAAGGAGCAACAGGTGCCCCGTATGGCTACACTTTAAGGGATGCTAAGACCGGCGAGGTAATTTATGGCGGATATACAGGCAAAGATACAGGAAGAGGGATTATCGGTGATATTGACCCAGCAAAGCGCGGTCTTGAAACATGGGCAAACACTGGTGTCGGTTTATATACAGCAGGAGGAACAAAGCTCAGTGACACAGCACCAGGGACAAATATGAATATTAAATGGGCAGCAGATATGACAACACAAATAGTCGATGGTGCACTTGATGTAACACCTACTATTGAAGATTGGCAGAAGGGAAGACTTTTAACCCTAGACGGCACAAGAACAAATAACGGCACAAAGGGAAATCCTTCACTTGTAGCTGATATCTTTGGCGATTGGCGCGAGGAGCTGCTTGTCCGCACGACAGACAGCTCAGCAATCAGAATATATCTCAGCACTGAAGTGACAAACAGAAAGCTTTACACGCTTATGCATGATGTTCAATACCGCACTGGTGTTGCAAGACAAAGCACTACCTATAATCAGCCTTCGTATACAAGCTTTTATTTCGCAAGTGATACAGATTGGTCAAAAGTGCCGATTCCGACATTTAACACTCCTGGATTAGCTGTTATATTAGAGCAGCTACTGACCGATTATAAGGCGAAGGGAGAGCTGTCAAAAAAATCCTATTCACAATTAAACAGCAGCTTTCAACAGGCATTAAAACATGAGCATAAAGGCAAAACAAAGCAAGCATTAAAGGCACTTGATAAACTTATTGATCAGATCAGTAAAGATAAAAGTAAAAACATTTCACCTGAGGCAGCTAAAAACTTAACGAAGCATGCACTGCTGCTGAAGGATTCATGGAAACAATAAATAGCTCGCAAACAGCCTTCTGATCGCAGAAGGCTGTTTTATGCTTATGCCAAGTCGTTTTTCCACGAAGATACTAGCTTAGCTAGCTGGTTTTTTTCCTGTTCCAGCTGTTTTAGGCGGTGGCCATTTGCTCCAGATGGGTGGGGAAAACCAGTAAGAAAGGGCTGATTAATTTTACCTGCTGAAGCTAATTCCTTTATCATCTCATCGACAATTTTTCCAAGTGGAATGATTAAAGCATTCTTGTCGATTAGCTTTAGTTCCTCTGGAAACACCGAGAAAACGAAGGAGGTAAGAAGCTTGCTGTGCTTCATAGACGGATTATGACCTGTGTAGTTTTTCCCTTTATAAAAGACAGGATATTTAAGAAGGGAGGTAGTATGCAGCAACGAGCGTTTGTTTGCAAATAATTCAGTACAGCTAGATATACCAAACGCTTTATGGAGACCAATTTCATCTAGCATGGCAATTAAATTTGCTCGCATTGTTCCAGCGTAGCTTGCTGTTTCTTTTGTAAATTGCAGTTTATCTATTAAAGATTGCTGCTCGCACGATAAATAAGCTTCAAAAGCCGTTTTCATTTGCAGCCAGCCAGGAGTTATACCAACAATGACAATTTTTGCATTCTTGTTAACATAATCATTATGTGGTGAATAGTACATAACAAGATCTTGCTCAGCATAAATTTGAAATTCTGTCGTTAAAAGTAATTCTTTCGAAACGGATGTATGTATAGGCAATGAATTTAATGCTGGAAGAAAATCAAAATACATGAACAAAGCTCCTTAAAACATATTTATTATTGTTATTATGGCAGAAGAAGAGAAAACTAACAGCAAGTATGATTATCAGGATTTTCCTTTTATCTAGTTTACATAATATATATTATCACAAGCAAAGGTAAAATTGAAAAATCTTGTCTCAAATTTAAGTATACTTTAGATAGTGAGACAGAATAAAAAATTTAATGAAATCTGTTTATATTGTTTTTATTACTGTTTTTATGTGATGTTTTGGTTCTAGATTGCTTTTTCTTGATCTGCTAGCAAATATTTTGTTCTTTAGATTAAATTTAGTTTGCTTAATTAATAATATACTTTATCCTGTCTTTATTAATTGATTTCACGATAAATTAATTACTTTTAGATTCATTTTCCTAGTTCACTTTTCATTATTATGTAAGCGCTTTTCATGTAAAAAAACTAGACATAATGTTAATATGTCTAGTTTCATAGGTTCATTCATTTTAATACTGCTTTTATCTCTTTCCTTCGTTCCATATATAGGAATATTCTTTTCATGATAATTGGTACAATAAATAGAATAAATAATAATCGGAACAACTGGTATGTGGTAATGATCGTTAAATCGGCTTGAACAGCTTGACCTAATATAGCCATTTCAGCCATTCCTCCTGGTGCCAAGCCGATAAATGCGGTTAATAATGAGATATTCTCTTCTATTCCCAACAATATGGCGGAAAGTAGAAAAGAAAAGCTTACAAGCACAATTGATGAAATGACGGAAACGGCAAGAAAACGTGATTTATTTTCTATTTTTCCGAATTTCATCTGTAAACCTAAATCAATCCCAATCAATACCTGTGCTGCAGCTATTATTGGTGTTGGAACTGTTGGTACATTAACACCTGCAAGCAGCAAAATGGCAATAATAATGAGCGGTCCGAGCATAAATGGAGTTGGAAATTTGCATTTTTTTGCGATAATTCCAGCAATAAAGGCAATAGCCAAAAACGGCAGAATCAGCCAGCTAACAGGTGCTCCTCCTGCAACCGATACTACTGTACTGCCAGCATGCAGGATTGGACTGTATACAATAAAAGGCACTAGCATAATAACTGTTATTATCCTGCATACTTGTATAATCGTAACGACCGTAAGATCTATTCCCTTTATCTCAGAGCTGATGGCGATCATTTGCGTTAGTCCACCGGGAATACTCCCTGCTATCGTTGACTTTAAATTACTGTGTGTCAGCTTATTTGTCACAACTGCCAACAGCAGACTGAACAGGATTAAACCAACTGTCATAAGGAGCATTGACGGCAGATGTGTGACCATATCCATTAGTGTTTGTTTATTAAAATGTTCCCCAATTGTATAGCCGATTGGAATTAACCCGTATGTTCGAAAGGAAAAAGGTAGTTTTGGAGTCTGTTTGGAGAGCTTTACATAAGCTAATGTGCCAATCATAGCACCTAAGAGCCAGGCTAACGGCAAATGACACAAATAAAAAACTGTACCACCAATAAGCGCTGATGCTAACATTTTATAAAATGACATGCAATATCCCTTCTTGCTAATTTAATAGATGTATATAACATATACTATCATAAAAAATAGTTGGAAATACGAAATATTTTGTCAGAGAAAATTACTCAACCTGCTTTCAATTAGCATGGCTGAGTAATTTTTTTAGTTATTTTGTTTTGCTGCTAATTTCTTTCACTTTAAATTTTTCTAGCTTCCATCCATCTTTTTTGCTTGTCCATACTGTTTCCAGATAAGCAATTTTATCAATAGCTGCTATTCCACTTATGATTTGCTTGCCTTCTAATGAGAATTTTTGCTTATACCTAGAAGGCTTTAAACTAGTAAAAGGATTGATTATAAGCTCTGTTGACTCATTTAAATGTCCGTTTTGGTACAAGCCTAATTGTTCATATGTATTTTTTCGTTCATATAAATCAAAATTATATGTTTTTAGACCATCAATAACTAGCTCTGCTTTATAATCATCCTTAAAGCTGCTTGTCATTACAGGTAATTCAGGAATTGCTACTTCCTTTATTTCCGTCCCATTAAAATCAAATAATTGGTATCTTTTTCTGCTGTTTCGTTCGTTATCAGAAATCGTCAGAAACATTTCCTCCTGTTTATCACCATCAAGATCATACAGTTCTAAGTTTGGATTATATCCACCATCCATCGTTATATCTGCTTTCGTTTCTTTTTCGTCTGACACTTGAATTGTCAGCTTTTTAAAGAAATTGTCTTCATCCTCAGAAGAAATGCCAAGTAACGTCATATTTTCTGTTTTCCCATCGCCGTTGAAGTCCTTTTGTTCCTCCAATAATATCTTTTCTTGCTCTCCGTTTTCTAATGCGTATGCGCCTGTTATCGCACTTAGTGACATGAAAAAAAATGCTGTAAATGCGAACAATAGTTCTTTTCTCAAAATTATCCCTCCTACATAAATCCCATTATTAATATCATCTCCATTAATGGAAAAAACATGTAAGAAAGGAAAAGAAAAAATCCTCCACCATGTGGTGAAGGATTTTTTTTCTTAAGCTTCTGCAATCTTGGTAATCCATGCTGATTCGGCTTTCCCAGCTTCTGTTTCGTCGATTACAAACGAACCATTTGAATATCTGTCATTAAATCGAATGGATTCGACCAATACTTCTTCAAGCATTCCCTTTTCTGTATGAATATGAACAATATCTGCCTTTGCGGCAATAAACATATTAACAATACGATGTGGATTCGATTTCAGTTCTCTTAGCATAACAACGCCACGCTTCGCCCTGCCGCCATTTTCGAATTCACTTAATTTCATTTTCTTAATGGATCCTCGTTGTGTGATAATGACAACCGATTCACTTTTCACATCGGTAATGATTTGACCTGATACAACAAAATCATCATCCTTCAAGGCTATCCCCTTCACTCCGGAAGCTCTTGGTCCAACAATATTAACTTCTTCCTCGTGGAAGCGTAATGCATAGCCATAGTGTGTAGCCATTAAGATTTCTTTCGTTCCATCTGTAACGACAACATCTACTACCTCGTCATCGCCTTTCAGATTTAAGGCAACAAGGGGCTTGCTATAGCGCTGTGCTTTATAGCTTGTCATTTCAGTCTTTTTCGCCATTCCATTTTTCGTGAAGAATAGCAAGTATTTACCCTCATCAAAGCTTTTAACAGGGATAGCATGGATGATGCTTTCATCCCTGTCAATCGGAATGATATTGGAAATATGCTGACCAAGATCCTTCCAGCGAATATCTGGGAGTTCATGAACAGGGCAATATAAATAATTCCCTTTATTAGTGAACAACAATACAACTTCTGTTGTATTAATATCCAACTTGGCGAGAATTCGGTCTGTATCCTTCATACCGAAATCCTGTCCATTGCTTGCGGCAAAAGAACGCTGACTTGTACGCTTTATATAGCCTTCTTTCGTTACAGTAACGATAACATCCTCACTGCCGACAAGCACTTCAAGATTGATTTTGATTTCCTCAATCTCTGCTTGAATAACAGTCCGACGCTCAGAAATAAAGCGTTTTTTGACATCCTTCAACTCTTTTTTAATAACGGACACCAGCTTTTTCTCACTTGAAAGAATGGCAGACCATTCCTCGATTTTTTTTGCTAGCTCTTCAGCTTCTGCTGTCAATGCTGTTATATCCGTATTCGTCAATCTGTAAAGCTGCAAGGAAACGATCGCTTCTGCTTGCGCTTCAGAAAATTGGAAGGATGAAATCAAATTATCCTTAGCATCTCGTTTATCTTTAGAAGCACGGATTGTTGTGATAACTTCATCTAAAATCGATAGTGCTTTAATAAGTCCGTCAACAATATGCTGTCTTTCCTTTGCTTTTTCAAGGTCAAAACGAGTCCTTCTTATGACAACATCCTTTTGATGCTCAATATAAGCATCAAGCATCTCAAGAATGCCCATTAGCTTTGGACGTTTATTGTGGATGGCTACCATATTGAAGCTATAAGTAATTTGTAAATCTGTATTTTTGTATAAGTAATGCAGAATGCCAGATGCGTCTGCGTCTTTTTTCAGTTCAACGACAATTCTTAAACCAGTACGGTCGGTTTCGTCACGCACCTCTGAGATGCCCTCCACCTTGCGATCAAGTCTGATTTCATCCATTTTTTTCACTAAATTACTTTTGTTTATTTCATAAGGTATTTCTGTTATAACTATTTGCTGTCTACCGCCGCGAATGTCTTCAATGGCAGCTTTTCCTCTAACGATGATTTTGCCTTTTCCTGTTTCATAGGCTTTTTTAATACCTTCCACGCCTTGGATAATGCCGCCTGTCGGGAAATCAGGACCTTTAATATGCTGCATAATGTCATCTACTGTTGAAGCTGGATTGTCCATTCTTTCGATGACACCATCGATGACTTCTCCAAGATGATGTGGTGGAATATCAGTAGCATATCCGGCAGATATTCCAGTTGAACCATTTACAAGCAGGTTTGGAAACTTTGCGGGTAAAACGGTCGGTTCACTGGATGTATCATCAAAGTTTGGAATGAAATCGACTGTTCTTTTATCAATATCCTTAAGCAGTTCAGACGATATTGCAGAAAGTCTTGCTTCTGTATAACGCATGGCCGCTGGCGGATCACCGTCGATGCTTCCGTTATTTCCATGCATTTCTATCAGCAAATTTCTAACTTTCCATTCCTGGCTCATACGGACCATTGCTTCATATACAGAGCTGTCACCATGAGGATGGTAATTACCGATAACATTTCCGACAGTCTTAGCTGACTTACGGAAGTTCTTGTCATGCACATTGCCATCTACATGCATCGCATATAATATACGGCGTTGTACCGGTTTTAAGCCATCACGGGCATCTGGTAATGCCCGTTCCTGAATGATGTATTTACTATAACGTCCAAAGCGATCACCGAGAACGTCCTCTAAAGGTAAATCACGAAATTGTTCTGTTGAACTCATGATTCATCCCCCTCCTCTGCAACCACGATATTTTCATTTTCGAGAATATTTCCTTCTTCTTCTAAACCAAACGCTACATTTGATTCAATCCACTTGCGGCGAGGTTCTACCTTATCGCCCATCAATGTGGTAATGCGGCGTTCAGCTCTTGCGATATCATCGATTTTAACGCGTATTAGCGTTCGTGTATCAGGATTCATTGTCGTATCCCAAAGCTGGTCGGCATTCATCTCACCCAACCCTTTATAACGTTGCAGAACATAGCCTCTGCCGACTTTTTTTATGGCATCCTGCAAGTCATCATCGCTCCATGAATACTCAATAACCTCTTTTTTGCCAGATCCTCTGCTTACCTTGTAAAGCGGAGGTAAGGCAATATACACTTTGCCTGCTTCTACTAGCGGCTTCATATAACGATAGAAGAATGTCAGCAGAAGTACTTGGATATGTGCTCCGTCTGTATCGGCATCTGTCATAATGATGACTTTATCATAATTGGAATCTTCAATATTGAAGTCTGCTCCAACTCCCGCTCCAACAGCATGGATGATTGTATTGATCTCTTCATTTTTAAAGATATCAGACAGCTTAGCTTTTTCTGTATTGATTACTTTACCTCTTAAAGGAAGAACTGCCTGGAAGCGTCTGTCTCTGCCTTGCTTAGCAGAACCGCCGGCTGAATCACCCTCTACAAGATAAAGCTCATTTTTTTGCGGGTTTTTCGATTGTGCTGGAGTAAGCTTACCTGAAAGCACCGTTTCCCCGCGCTTTCTTTTCTTGCCGCTTCTTGCTTCTTCTCTTGCTTTACGAGCAGCTTCACGTGCTTGATATGCCTTGATTGCTTTCTTAATGAGAAGAGAGCTTGTCTCAGGATTTTCTTCAAAAAAGTAGGCAAGATGCTCTGAAACTACTGCATCAACAGCAGATCTAGCTTCACTTGTGCCAAGCTTTCCTTTCGTTTGTCCTTCAAATTGAAGCAGGTTCTCCGGTACACGGACAGAAACAATCGCTGACAATCCTTCACGAATGTCAGAGCCGTCCAGATTTTTATCCTTTTCCTTAAGAAGATTAACCTTTCGTGCATACTCATTGAACATTCTTGTCATGGCAGTCTTACTGCCAGCCTCATGTGTTCCGCCGTCTTTCGTGCGAACGTTGTTAACAAAGGACAAGACGTTTTCTGAATAGCCATCATTAAATTGGAAAGCGAACTCCACTTCAATTCCGTTGCTTTCTCCTTCAAGGCTGACAACAGGATGAAGGTTATCCTTCTCTTCATTCAAATATTCAACAAAGGCTTCAATCCCGTTTTCATAATGAAAAACAGTATGCTCCCCTTGGCGATCATCGATTAACTCAATTTTTAAGCCTTTTAATAAAAAGGCTGATTCACGCAATCGTTCTGAAAGCGTTTCAAAATTATAAGTAGTTGTAGAGAAGATGGTAGGATCTGGCTTAAAGTGAATAGTTGTGCCGGTTTGATTCGTTTTGCCGAGCTTTTCAAGCGTCGTTACCGGCTTGCCTCCATCTTCAAAACGCTGTTCATATATAAATCCGTCCCTCTTAATTTTAACGACAACCCACTCAGACAGCGCGTTAACAACAGAAGCACCAACACCATGCAGCCCCCCGCTTGTTTTGTAACCGCCTTGCCCAAATTTTCCACCTGCATGAAGAATCGTAAAGATTACTTCCGGTGTCGGCTTGCCGATTTTGTGCATTCCTGTCGGTAATCCTCGTCCTTTATCCTGAACACTTATAGAATTATCCTTATGGATTTTCACGATGATCTCTTCACCAAAGCCGGCCAATGCCTCATCGACAGCATTGTCCACTATTTCATATACTAAATGATGCAATCCTCTTGCATCTGTGCTTCCGATATACATACCAGGACGTTTCCTGACTGCTTCTAGTCCTTCCAGCACCTGAATGGCATCATCGTTATAGTCAAATGGTTGTTGATTTTTCGCCACAGACATACCCCTTTCACCTCAAAAACACGACATATTATCTTTGTATGTAGCATGTCGAACAATTGTTTATGTATTCGTCTATAATTTCATTTATCCTCTAAAAGAGAAGAATTATTTTTTCTTTAGTCTTTTTGCCTTCTATAGTGGACGAAGGACACCATTTTATGCATGTGAGATAAAATAGATCATTACCAGAACAATTGTTCTTATGATATGATAACAGCATTTTTTCTACAAGCAAATAAATAATTCGATTATTTTCTGAAAATAGTCGATTAGATTCAATATTATACCAAGAAAGCAAAAAGAGAAAAGCTTTTTTTATAAGGTTCGTTTCAAGCATCTTAATTATGTTAACACATATTTCTTATAAAAAAAACGCTAACTACCGTTTCTCCTCCAAGGTCTTTACCGCTTGCTTATTTATAAAAATAAAAAAACAGATGCAAATGAGGCGGTATCTCAAGCGGAAAATTATAGCTTGAGAAGCCTTGTTCGCATCCGTTTTCACGGTTTATTTTGTCAAAGCGTGTTCGACTTTAATGCATCTGTCCATAATTACGGTATAGCCCTTATCTTTCAAAGTGTTAAAGGTTTCTTCATGTACAAGTCCTTGCTGTGCCCAAAATACATCTGCATCAATCTGTTCGAATTCCGCTGCTACCTCTGGGAGGAATTCCGATCTTCTGAATACATTGACGATATCAACATGCTCTTTAATCTCTGTCAGGCTCTTATATGCCTTTTTGCCAAGAACTTCATCCACTGTAGGGTTAACGGGAATGATATCATAACCCGCCTGCATCATAGCGTTTGCGATCATAAAAGACGTTCTCTCCGGATTATCACTTAAACCAACAACCGCTATTGTTTTAGCTTTTTTAAGAATTTTGCCGATTTCTTCTCTGCTTGGGTTTTCAATTGCCATTATTGTTCCTCCTCTATGGTTTTGTTTGCTTTATATTTCGAGTCCCTTTAACTACAAGCAGGAACCATCTTTATTACCATTTATACTAGTCCAGTTTAAGCGTAAATAGCAAATAAAATGCAGTAACATTTTCCTTTATTCTGCTTCTTTATCCTTATTCTTTTTTTCCTTCTTTTCAACCATTGCCCGGTAAATTTGGGTATGCATGCTACCTTGTTCAATGTTTTGTAAAAAGAATTCACCAATTAGCTTTTGATAATCTTCATCCTCTGTCATCTTTTTACTTTGCAGTTCCATTTCCGCAAGTCCTTCATACTCTGTCAATAAGGCATATGTATGGTCATTACCAGATATAGGTGTCAATATTTCGACCTTATGCGAATAATTTTCATTGCTGAATTTTTTTAATTCACGTAGGTTTTCAAGTCCCTCCTTAAATTTATCCTGTTTTATAGAGAATGTTTGGTATACATAAACAGTCATTTTACAGTACCTCCAAAGAATGAGTTATAATAACTTATCATTCCCTCTACGCCTAAAAAAATTCCAACACTAAAAAGGATAAAAAGAGCAGCACAAAGCCGCTCCTTATAAACATTGTTATCTTTTTTCCAATGCGTTTAAACGCTGATTAACTCTTTGCAGGCTGCGCTCAAGCTGGTCAATGTCTCGTTGCTGCTGGTTGTTTTCCCGCTCAAGCTGATTAATTCTTCTTTCGAATTGGTCGAGTCGGCGGTCTTGTTGATCAATTCTTCTTTCCAACTGATTGATTCTTCTCTCCCATTGTTTCCACTGGGGCAGGTTAAACAACTGAGATAACTGCATTTGTCTATTTGGATCATCATAATAACCTTGTTGATAATTGTAGTCATAGGAAACTTGTGGATAGCTATAATTTACATAGGGATACATATAGGCAACTCTCCTTTTTTTATATCTGCCATACAATATGCATCAACCCACAAATTGATAAGGACAGTCGCCTATTATCCCTGTTAGGAGACTTGGTCTTTTTTTAAGCTTAAGACTATTCTCCACTTTCTTGTGCATATAGTACTGTATGCATACTACTGGAGGTTAACGAATGAATCATATAGTAAAAAGCGGGGAGACATTGACCCAAATAGCAAGGGATTACCGCCTATCATTATCTGCTCTTTTACAAGCGAACAGTGGTATTAATCCTAATATCATTAATCCAGGTCAAATTATCATTATCCCTGGCTTGCCTTCCCCCCAAAGTATTCCGTTTCAAATAGATGTATCTGTCGGAGGCCGAACACTAAGACTACTAAGGAATGGCGTCCTGCAGAAACAATACCCAATCGCTGTTGGCCGTATGCTAACAAGCACGCCTTTCGGTAATTTTGTTATCATCAATAAAGCACCTAATCCTGGAGGTCCATTCGGTACATTATGGATGAGTCTTTCAAAGGAGCATTATGGCATACATGGCACAAACAATCCTAGTTCAATTGGCAAAGCTGTTTCAAAAGGATGTATCCGTATGTATAACAAAGACGTTGAGGAGCTTGCTAGCATTGTCCCAATTGGCACGGCTGTGTTTATTCATCCTTAATTTCTTTATTATTCCACGTATGTAACAAACTCACGAACTGGCTTACGATATCCTCGCGGCTGTCTGCTTTCTACCTTCTCTTTGCCAATGGTAATCATTAGCACCACTTCCTCCTCAGCAGGAACTTGCAATAACTGGCGGACCTCCTGCTGATTAAAGCCAATCATTGGGCATGTATCCCAGCCTTGATTCTTGGCTGCAAGCATAAACAGCATGGCAGAAAGGGAAGCGTTTCGGATAGCCTCTTCCTTTAGGAATTCTGTACCACGAGTTTCATAAAAAGCAGTAGTATCTGATACTAAATGATCATATTCTTGCTTATTGACAATGCCAAGCATTTGCAGGCCCTCATAAATATCACCAGCCTGTTTGTAGGCATGTTTGTTTCCAACTACCAGTATGACTGCAGAGGCACTTGCTACTTTATATTGACCTTGTGCTGCGGCCCTGATTTTTTCTTTCATATTCGCTTCAAGCACTGTAATGTATCGAGTATGTTGCAAGTTAAAGGCAGACGGAGCCAGCTTAACTGCTTCAAAAATATTATTTAATTCTTCCTTTGTAATGGGATTACCTTCTAAAAAGTTACTGGCAGAGCGCCTTTCTTTCACTATATCTAAAAATTCAGCCATGGTTTTTCTCCTTTAATGGTTATTTATCTCGAATTAAAGATATATGAAGTTTGTTTTCACGTAAAGTTTTTTGCCTCATCCCTTCATTCGACTTCCACCATAAAGGAGAATACTAAGCTGCCTCGTTCCCACTTTGCAGAGACAACGTAAATATATACTCCTCTTTTTTCAGGAAGCACTAAATAATTACCGTCTAAAATTGCCTTATTTTCCTGATCATTTGACCAATTTGACACATTTATCGAATTCTCAAAGGGGGTTCTCGTGAATTTCAACTTAACGCGATCACCAGGATGAACAAAAACCGTTTCTATTTCGTTCTCTTTCAATAGTATCTCTGGTGTGGGAGAATCACTGCAAACGCTTTGTAAAACTCCGTCCCAGCAATAGCTCCCTTGAACAGTAGGCACTATATGACCATTTATAGTAAAGATTGTTGCAGGCATGCTGACACGACTTTCAAAAAAGATAATCATACTAAGCAAAATACCCACCATCAGCAACGAAATCAGCTTTTTCATTGATATTCCCCCTTTAAATCATTAGACGCACATTTGGAAAAATATGTTACCAATAAATAAAAAAACGCCTATTTGGCGTTTTAGTTTAATTCCTATGAATGGATATTTAACAAAAATGAAAACAATTTCGGTTATTTAACAGGAACTTGGAACCTTTTTACCGAAAATGGGCTAATATTATGTTCCGTTTCCCCTGTTGCTGCGAGATCACTTAAGATTTGGCCGACTACACTGCTGAATTTAAAGCCATGTCCCGAGAAGCCGGCAGCAATAGCAACATTTTTATAAGTAGGATGAAGGTCAATGATAAAGTCTTCATCCGGCGTCAGAGTGTACGTGCATGTCTTCCCAAATTTTAATTCCTTTGTTAATGGCATATAAGTGGATAGGAACTGCTGCACATCTCCTGCATCCTCCGCTACTTCGCCAAAAGGGCTGACCGCTACGTCTGGATCCATCTTGATGCCTCCGTCATGCCTGCCTATCTTTAGGCCAGCTTCCGCAATGCTTGGGAAGCCATAATACATTCCTTGATCTGTTTCAAAGGAAAACGCCGGAAAGTTTTCGCTGCCATAATGCGCATCGTCTGCCTCAAACCAGGCGAATGTTTTTCTTGTGGGGCTTAATGGGAGATGGAGATCAAGCTTCGCTAGAAGCTTCCCTGCCCATGCACCTCCACTAACAATAAGGGAATTTGCTTGATACGTATTGCTTGCTGTTTTAACTGTTACAGAACTTTCCTGTACCTCTATATCTAACACTTTTGTGTATGTAAGCAGATCCGCACCTCTTTCAATCGCAAGCTTTTTATAGGCTTCGATGCATGCCTCGCTTTTAAGTACACCAGATGATTTTTCAAAACAGCCGATATAATTGTCAGGAAGCTTAATACCTGGCCAACGCTCCATCACCTGATTAGCATCTAATTTATCGACTGCAAGCTTATATGTATGTGCGCTATCAATAATATTTTTCAGGAAAACAGAATCATCTTTCCCTATGTTCAGGACACCCGTTTGTAAGAACAGCTCCTCTTTAGAAAGCTCCGCAAGCTCCATCCATAGCTCTTGAGCTTTTAATGCTAACGGCACATATTCCGCACCTTCTCCATATGCATGCCTGATTATGCGGGTATCACCATGGTGACTACCGTTCGTGTGCGGTGGATCAAAAGCATCTATCAGTAGTGTTTTAATCCCTCGTTTCGCTAAGTAGTAGCCTGCCGCCATTCCCATTGAACCAGCGCCAACTATTATTGCATCATATTGCGTCATAACGATAACTCCTCTCTTTCGAAACAAACTCTCTTGTTATAAAGCCAATCATATCATTGTTCTACTTTCGGAAAAATAAAAAAATAAACACTAAACAAAAAAATGGCTTCGTCAAAATAAGGATATGCTCACTAACTAGGAACACGCATACTTTATAAAGAGTCTGACAAAGAGGTGAATTACATGCAATTTGGACCATTCCAGCCGTATATGCCTTGGGGACAAGGACAACAAAGCTACAATCCATACGGAAATTGGCAACAATCTCCACATTCCAACCCATACGGAGGCTGGCAAGGCTATCAGCAGCCGTCCTTTGACAACTGGAACCACAACTACCATGATCATGATCATTATCCATTTGGAGGCTACCAGCAGCCTTATCAACACCAAAACTGGCAGGACCCTCATAACGCATTCCAACAAAATTATTGGAAAAAGGGTCATCATCACCCAAATGGTCACTGGGATGAATGGCATAAGCAATATCCACAAGGACGTTAATTCAGGGAAAAGGGGTGATTATCACCTCTTTTTTTATTAACAATGAAAGAAGGTAATTTACATCAGCTAGGCGGAAGGGTAATGGAATAATAGATAAGTTTGAGTATTTAGCAAGGCAGGAAACGCTATGAGTAGATTTATGAAGAAGCAGTTAAAACTTATTTATATATGTTGCAAAAAATATTATCTGTCCAATGACTTAATAAGCCTGCTGAAAAATGATGTAACTAAGCAGTTGAAGCGCTCAAGATTCGCTCGAGTAAATACCTGCAGCCTCATGCTTTAAAGACGTTACTATTATTTAGGCTTAGAAACTAAAAATAAGCAGGAGGACAGCCCTCCTGCTTATTACTTTACACTTGTTTAGAATTTGTTTTCAATACTTCCACTGGTCTTGTTAACAGCGAAACTACTGTTAGTACTACAAGGTTGATAATTAATGCAATGATTCCCACGTTGAAATCCTGAATTGCTTGTGGCAGGAATGGGAATATTGTTCCGACTGTTGAGCCAGAAATCGTCACAAACGCAACCGTTGCTACACCTGCTGAGATACCGGCAAATGCACCTGCTTTTGTTACGAAGTTATTTTTCATTAAACTGAACAATAGTGTTGGGAATAGCTGTGTTACTAAGCTATAGCCCATAAGAAGCAAGGCAACTAATGTTCCGCCACCCTTGAAAGTAACAAATACGGAAATCAATGCAACGACTGGAACTAGATAACGTGCCATATTTGTAACCTGCTTGTCTGTTGCACTTGGCTTTAATACTTTGTAGACGTTTTTTGCAAGGAGTGTTGCTGCTGCCATCAAAATCATCGAACCAGGAACAAGCGCAGTTAAAATCCCAGCTGCTCCAATAATACCTACTACCCATGGATCAAATGTTTGAATGGACAAGCGAAGCAATGCCAAATCTGTGTCTGCTCCAGTTAATGTTGGCACTTGCAGGATTGCTGCAAATCCTACGAAAAAGACGAATAAAAGAACCAATTGATATAATGGCATGAATATAGCATTTTTTCGGAACGCTTTTTCTCCTTGTGAGGAATAAATAGAACCGAATGTATGTGGCCACATATAAAATCCTAAAGCAGTTAGTAAAACAGTTGTTACAAACCAAGAAGAGCTTTGTCCGGAATCTGGCAAGGAAAGAAAGCCTGCCTTCGCTGAATCAATTGCTTCAAACATTGGCTGGATACCGCCATAATAATGATGCGGTAAATAAATTCCCAAGAAAAGTACAACACCAAGAATAAGGATATCCTTCGCAACAGCTGTCCAGGCAGATCCGTGAATCCCTGATACCATGACATAAACGGTTACAACAACAATGCCAATCCAGATTGCTACTGTTGGTGAAATATGACCATAGGATGCTTCTGATACAATGATGCCAAGTCCTTTTAATTGAAGAACAAAGTATGGAATCATTGCGACAAATCCAACAAGAGACACAAGAATTCCTAAATAAGGACTTTTGTATTTGCTGACGAAAAAGTCTGATTGAGAAACGAGCCTGTTATCCTTAGCATAACGCCAGATTTTTGGTAGTAAAAAGTAAGACATAATATAAGCAAGTGCACCGTATGAAATAATATAATACGTTGGTCCACCTTTACTATATGCCCAGCCGCTCCCACCAAGGAAGGTAAAGGTTGTATAGATCTCTCCTGCCATCAATACGAATACTAGAACAGATCCAAAGCCTCTTCCTCCAACAGACCATTGCTCCAGATCCATGTCTTTTCCTTTTTTTGCACGTATTCCTAAAAAGATTGATAATAGCATTGTGGCAAAAATGATGACTAATGCTGCGTTCATTCTGTTTCACCTTCTTTGTTTTTTGGATCGATTTTATAAATAATTGCCATAATAACAGATGTTAGTACTGTCCATAGCACACACCAAAACAGCAAAAACGGCATTCCTAACACATATGGTGTAACCTGGTTAAATACGTATGCTCCTCCAAGCATAAAAACAAACGGAAGCAGAGCCAATACTTTAATCATTATGTTCACCCCTCAATTTAAGCTTCTAGTAGTTTAATAGCACTATAGACAAACAGGTTAACTCCCTTTTCAAGCGACTCCTCGTCAATCTCAAATCGGGCATGATGGTGAGGGAAGTCTGCATTCTTCTCTGGATTGCCGGCACCAATATAAAAGAAGGAACCTTCTGTTACTTGCTGGAAGGCAGAAAAGTCTTCGCCACCCATATTCGGCTTCATTTTGTCAATTGCTTCCTCTCCGTACACTTCTGCAACGGTCGCTTCGAGTACTTCTGTGACACGAGCATCATTAATGACAGGTCTGTAGCCGAACTCATAGTTAAATTCATAAGCTGCACCGTGTGCTTCTGTTATCCCTTTAATGACTCTTTCCATAAGCTTTGGCACTTCCTTGCGTAAATCAGGGTCGAAGCTGCGCACAGTCCCGCAAATTTCTACAGAACCAGGAATAACATTATGTGTTGTCCCGCCAATAAATTTAGTGACAGACAGAACAAGATTATCGAGTGGATCTGTGTTTCTTGAAACAATATGCTGCAGGTTTGTTACTACCTGTGAGGCAACTGCAATGGAATCAACGGTTTGATGCGGAAGTGCCGCGTGGCCGCCCTTGCCGTTCACAGTAAGATAGAAAGTATCTGGTGAAGCCATCATCGGTCCATATACAATTCCAATCTTACCTATTTCAAGCGGTGACCATAAATGAGCACCAATTACTGTATCCACGCCATCCATGACACCTGCTTGGACCATTTCCTCCGCTCCGCCGGGAAACAGCTCCTCTGCGTGCTGGAATAACAGGCGAATTTCACCATGTAATTGATCCTTAAGAGTAGATAAAACCTTTGCTGCACCAAGCAGCATGGCAGTATGACCATCATGACCGCATGCGTGCATCACACCAGGGTTTGTTGAAGCATATTCTACATCGTTTTCTTCCTGAATTGGCAAAGCATCCATATCTGCTCGAATTGCTACGACTTTACCAGGAGCTGCACCGATAATACGGCCAACCACGCTTGTTTTTGTTGGTCTCGTTAGCTCAATGTTTCCAAAGGATTGTAACTGATCATAAATATATTGAGATGTTTTTTCTTCTTCAAAGCTAAGCTCCGGATTTTGATGAAGGTAGCGTCTATATGTAATTACCTCGTCTTTTACGGCATCAATTATTACTTGTATAGAATTTGTTGTTGCTGTCATTATGTATCACTCCTTTTAGTTTTTATCTAGCTTTTCGAGCATCTTTTTCAATAGGTGAACAGATTGTACACAATCATCCAGTGATGTCCATTCCGCAGGATTATGACTAATGCCATCTTTACTGCGGGCAAATATCATCGCAGAAGGTAGATGACTGCCGAGAACCATTGCATCATGGCCAGCACCGCTTGGCAGATAGAGAGGCTTTATCCCCATCTCATCCATTGATACTGTAAGCAGGTTCTTCATTACATCTGGGACAAGCATTGGCGAAACCTTTAAGGTTTGCTCATAAGACAAAGTAATTCCATACTTAGCTGAAATAGCTTCAGCCTTGTCAATTGTTAGCTGAACGAGCTCACTTACCTTGTCTTCATAGATGTCGCGTATATCAACAAACATTTCGACTTTTCCTGGAATAACATTGACACCGTTTGGATGTACTTGGAGCTTCCCGACTGTCGCTACAGCAGTGGGGCTTACACTTGGTGGCAAATGAGGAATTGCGGCAATTAATTCGCCTGCAGCCACTAAAGCGTCGTGTCTGTCATCCATCGGTGTATTGCCAGCATGTCCTGCAGCACCAGCCAACGTAATTCTCAGCCAGCTCGGACCAGCAATCCCAGAGACAATTCCAACAGGCAGGTTTTCTTTTTCCAGCCGTTTGCCTTGCTCAATATGGACCTCGACATATGCTTTGATTTTTGACAAGTCTCTTTTAGCAGCAAAGAAGGAAGGTACAGACAAACCAATATTCTCGATTACTTGTTGAAAGCTTGCTCCATTGATGTCTACAAGACCAAGCTGTTTTTCTGCTTCTATGCTACCAGCCATTGCTCTGCTTCCCGTCAAACCACCATTAAATCGTGCACCCTCTTCATCTGTAAAGATGATCACTTCAAATGGATGCTCAGGCTGATGGTTTGTTTCCTTCCAGCTTTCGGCAACCTCCAGTGCGGCGAGTACGCCTAACGGTCCATCAAAATGACCTCCATTTGGCACACTATCTACATGAGAACCAGAAAGAATTACGGGCAAATCCGCTTGTTTCCCGGCTAATCTACCGATAATATTGCCTGCACCATCCTGTGTGACATCAAGACCTGCTTCTGTCATCCATTTTGCCACAAGCAGCTTTGCTTGTTGTTCCTCTGCAGAGAATCCGATTCGATACGAGCCGTTTTCCTCTGTAAGGCCAATTCTGGACAATTCATATAGTCTTTGTGCCAGCCTTGCTCCAATTACTCCTCCATGGTCATGGGAATGATCATAGTCGGATAAAAGAAGCTCATCCAATCTTCTAGCTGTTGAAGCTTCCATGTTGTACCCCCTCATAATTTGTATCATTATTTAGAAATTCTAGAATAGTTAGATAATTTTAAACATATCCAAACCAGACAAAATAACGCTAGCATTTTTGTCTGGTTTGGATAGTGCGTCGATTCAATCTGATGATTTTCGACATTTGTTTATTGTCTTCCAATCCCTTTTTTTACGTATTCATACAAATAAATAGCAAGCTGAAGCTCAAACATTTCCTTGCCCTCCAGGCTTTTAAGTCCCAAGATTTCCTTCACGTTTTGCAATCTGTATTTAATAGTATTTAAATGGACAAAACATTGTTTTGCTGTCAGTGTCATATTCTGTTTATTCTCCATATAAACCGTTAACGTTGACAGCAAATCTGTGCTGTGTGTCCTGTCATAATCAATTAACAGGCCGATTGTGCTATTCACATACTCGTGAAGCTCTTCTTGCTCTTGTTTAATAAATAAACGGTAAATACCAAGCGATTTATAGGAAAGAATAATTAAATCCTTGCCATTCGCTTTTATATAATCAGAGCAAATTTTTGCTTCCCGATGAGAGCTTTGAATTTCACTTATCTGCATAAATACTCTTCCAACACCGACATGAAATTCAAAATGTATTAAATCAGAAAGCTTTGCTTTCAAATCTTTAAAGAAGCTGTAGAAAATTTCGATGATTTCCTCCTCCGTTTTTCGGTCGTGAATCATCACAAGCACATCGTATTCCATATTTTTTTCCGATACGAGCACTTTATAATTCAGTTTTTTTATCTCTCGGAATAACAATCGGTGGAAATGCTGTTTCTTTACGTTCAGCTCTTCAAATTCAAGCAGCTGGTTCGGAATTTGAATATTAATGCATAAATACCGGTAGTTGTCTGACAGACCAATAATGTTTTTTTGCGGACCAGAAAAGAAATCAAATCTCTGGCTCAAAAGCTGATCTAATAAATAGCCTTCATATTTATAGTAATCAGAAAGCAGCCTTTCCTGACCGATAATTTCTCGTGCAAATATATTGTTGGCAAGGTCGATTGCCAGTAAATCCAATGTATCAAGATTATCTGAACCCTCGCTAAATATAGCTAGCAGTCCGATAATAATCCTTGCATCTGTTTTTATTGGTATGAGCGTTAACTTTTCTTCTTGGCAATACAAGCTCCCGTCTTTTGGCATATCTTCCTTAAATAAGGTAATAATTTTCGCCTTTTTAGAAGCACCTAATTCCTCAGAGTATGGAGACGAGGCAGAAAGAATGTCAAAAAACTCATTGTACACACACACCTCTTCTTCAATCAGCTGTGATAATGTACTAGTTATCTCTTCTAATCCCTTTTGGCTAATGGACGCAGTTGCAAGCTCTGCATGAATCTTTTTGGAGCGTTCTGTATCAGCAAAAAACTTCGCATTTTCGATCGCGATGCTTGCTTGAGCGGCAAAAGTTTCTAACAAAAGCAAATGATGCTCTGTGAAATGAACGTCCTCTGAAAAACTGTCAATTGTCAATACGCCAATACATTCGTCTTTGGACAGAAGGGGAGCACAAATTGTGCTGACAGGATGATAACGAAAGGCCCCAACTGCCTTTTGAAACAGACTTTTATTATCTCCTCTAATATTTTCCATGCCTCTCTCTGTTTCTTGAACATGACTAAATATTTGCCCTTTTTGACTCAAAAAGGTTTTACCTGTCATCCCTTCACCAGGATGTAGTTTAATTTCCTGCAAATAGGAAAGCTCGACACCAACCCCGTTTTTTGCCGCAAGTTTGCCTGAACGCTTGTCATACACAAACAGCAGAATCGCATCGGCTCCATCTATTACATTTAATGTCTCATTTATTAATTGCTGCAGTACTTCATCTAAATCCAATGTAGAGGTAAGTGCTTGAGCAGCATTAATCAAACTCATAAGTTGTTTATCTTTATTCAATGATGATTCCTCCAGCCAGCACTAATTCAGTCTATATATTGTAGAATACAACAAAATATTCACACAATAAATAGTGAAAATCGATGTATAGCCTTTTCGGTTTAGCAAATCCTAACAAAATGGAACAAAAAAAACACCACTCCGTAAATGAAGTGATGCTCACCTTTTATTATTTAGCAAAAGTGTGGTTACCGATTTTCGTTGTCACTTTACGAGAAAGAATCCAGTCACTTGTTGATGTTTTAGGATTATAGAAGTATAAAGAACCTTTACTTAAACCTCGTGATGCAATTGCTTCTGTTACGGCTTTTTTCGATTCTGCGTCTGCAGCATTGTTAATAGTACCGTTTTGCACTGGAGTAAAGGCATAATACCCACTATCCTTCTGATAGATAACTGCTTTAATAGTGTCAGGAAAATCAGCATTATCCAGTCTGTTCAAAATAACTGTTGCAACTGCCACTTTACCTGCATAAGGTTCGCCTTTCGCCTCTGCTGAAACAAGACGTGCCATTAATTCCTTATCCGCTGCGGAAATAGTAGAAGCTGGAATAGTAAGAGTCTGTCCAGTATAAAGCATATTGCTTGTTGCTTTATTCGCGCTTTTTATGCTGTTTGCTGAAACACCGAAATTTTTTGCAATAATCCAATACGTTTCGCCGCTTTTCACTACATGATTAGATGCAGCCTTTGATTGTGTATTAAACCCGAATAGAGATAGGGCAATTGTTGAAACAACAAGAAGTTTTTTTAAGTTTTTCATAGATGATTAGCCTCCTAAGACTACGTTTTTAATACTCTAGTAGATTAACAGATGTAATATAGTTAGACATGCACCAAATTTTAACTATTAGCAAGCTAACATCATAAATGCTTGCTGCATAAGTATCTGTTTTGTTGAGTTAGGAAGGCATTACCAATAAAAAAACCTCAAAAACTGCTTTTTTCTCACTTTGTTACAGGATTATTGCAGAAGTATTGCGTGATTAGCGCCTTTATTTAACTAATAGTTTATTTAAGTCTATTAATTATCGAGGATAAACCTTTGTAAAATGCTCTACTGTCGGAAATGGGTCATAAAAGTGATGAAGCAGCTTTTTCCATTGTTCATATTCTGCAGACTGTCTGAAGCCAATCGTATGATCCTCAAGCTCTTTCCACCTGACCAGCAACAAATATTTACCCTTAGCCTCCATACAGCTTTGTAATTCATGATCGATATAGCCCTCCATGCTGGCAATAATTCGGGACGCATCCATAAAGGCCTGTTCAAATTTTTGCTCCATTCCTTCCCTTACTTGAAGCATAGCAGCTTCTAAAATCATGCTTGTTCCTCCCATCTATACTGATATAATTCTTTTCTACACAGGTTGTAAGATTCCTGCTGTGTTTTTCTTAATTAAGAAAAAGACACTGCAGGTAAGTCGGTGTCTTTTTAATAGGAATGATAAAAATTATTTGTTTCGTTTAACCATATTTGCATATATGCCGGAAGTTTATCCTGCTTTTCCAGCAAGCTGTTTATTGCCTCTAAGCCGATTTCTCTTTTTTCTTCTATATAATAAGCAGATATGGCTATCTCATAGTCAAACAAATAGTCATGAACAGGAAAATCTACAAACAGCAGGTCATCGACAGGAAAAGAAATCGTTTTTCCTTCTGCTGCATACAAGTATGCAATACGATGGTTCTTATTTTCTCGATGAATTCTTGCGAGATGATAAATTGCTTCGCCTCTTGAAGGTCGAAATTCCCATGCTCTTTGTAAATGAAGCAAAGCTAATGACAAAAAACGGTCTGCTTTTTCTCCCGCTGGGAAATACATGGAAAGCTGTTCATATGCTAGACCAATTTTAAGCATACTATAGTAGATTTCTTCCTCCCATCCACCTTCCTTTATTCGCTTTTGATATGCTTCAATCGCATTGTCCCATTCCTGCAAATCATAATAGGTTTGTGCTAAATAAAATAAATATCTCCGTTTCAAATGCTTGTCATTTTCATTATCATTAATTGCAGCCTCTAGTAATCGTTTGTCTCTTTCGAACTTATCCTGTTTGCTTCCGCCATCTTCTTTGTCTAAAATATACAAAGATGTCAGCTTTCCAATCTCGATTATGTTAGTGGCATCTCTTCTCATTTCCCAATACTCATGTGTCACACCGACAGATTCCCACTGTCTCCTTGCACTAATTAACCTCGTATTCCAATATTTCAAAGCATTATTCATTTGCATTATTAAATATTGATCAGCTGATAATTCCTTTTTCGTAAATCCTTCCTTCACTTGCAAAATCATGTCTGCATCGAGTAAAAGGATATAATCACAATCAGGATATGTCTGTTGGGCAAGTTTCACGGATAGCGTTCTATTGTATCCGAAATTCTGAAATGGAGTATGATGCACCGTGCAGTTCTTGCCATTAACACTCGCCCAGTTTTCTATTATTTGAACAGTGTCGTCTGTTGAGCCTGTGTCACAAATCGATAAAGAATCAATGATGGGAGCGGCAGATTGAAGACATCTTTCTATAATCCGGGATTCGTTTTTGACAATCATGCAAAGTGTTATATTCGTCATGGTATTTCCTCCTCTACTTGCGGTACGATCCACTACCTGTTACAAATATAGTATGATTTATGCTTATTTTTGGCAGGACGAGTATCTCTATAACTGTTTTCTATTTTTCCTTATCCAATAAATCTTGAAAGTTGACGGTGAAATCGCTCTCATTTATAATTCAATTTAGGCTTATGAGGCACTATTGCCAATTCTTACACATCTAGCAAGCTAAAAACCTAGATGAATTTTTTAGGACAACCATAAAGGGGGAAAAATCATGAGAACCATGAAGCTAGGAGCAAGCAGCTTAGAAGTTCCAGTCGTTTCGGTTGGCTGTATGCGTATTAACTCACTTGATAAGAAAGAGGCAGAGCATTTTGTACAAACTGCTTTAGAACAAGGAGCAAACTTTTTCGACCATGCCGATATATACGGTGCAGGAAGCTGTGAGGAAATTTTTGCTGAAGCAATACATATGAATGCAGAAGTTCGTGAAAACATTATCTTGCAATCAAAATGCGGAATTCGCAAAGGAATGTTTGATTTTTCAAAAGAGCATATTCTTGAATCTGTGGACAACAGCTTAAAAAGATTGAACACAGACTATCTTGATATCCTCCTATTGCATCGCCCTGATACACTTGTTGAACCAGAGGAAGTAGCTGAGGCTTTTGACATTCTTGAAAGTTCAGGGAAAGTCCGCCATTTCGGTGTGTCTAATCAAAACCCTATGCAAATTCAGCTATTACAAAAGTTTGTCAAACAACCGATTGTTGCAAACCAGCTTCAATTGAGCATTACTAATTCCACCATGATTTCTAGTGGCTTTAATGTGAATATGGAGAATGATGCGGCAGTTAATCGTGACGGAGGAATTCTTGATTTTTGCAGACTTCATGACATAACAATTCAGCCTTGGTCTCCATTCCAATATGGATTCTTTGAAGGAGTATTCTTGGATAATGAGAAATTCCCTGAATTGAACCAAAAAATCAATGAAATCGCCGATAAATACAGTGTCAGCAACACAACAATTGCCATCGCATGGCTATTACGCCATCCTGCAAAAATGCAGCCAGTCATCGGCACAATGAATGAAACAAGATTGAAGGACTGCATTAAAGCAAGCGACATTCATTTATCAAGACAAGAATGGTATGACATTTTCCGCGCAGCAGGGAATATCCTTCCATAATAAAAATGGCAGCTTCCTATACAGAAGCTGCCATTTTTATTACTAATTAGGATCTGGGAGCAAATAAGATAATACCTGCACCAATTAAACATACTCCTGCACCTATCCAATCATATAAATCAGGCGTTTTTTTATCGATGCCCCAACCCCAAAGCACAGACAAAATAATAAATACGCCCCCGTAGGCTGCATAAACCTTGCCGAAAGAAGGAAAAGTTTGAAAAGTTGCTACTACCCCATACAGCACTAAAGCAATAGCGCCAAATATTCCGAAATGAAGCGGTTTTCCCTCTCGTAACCATATCCAAATAAGATAGCCGCCGCCTATTTCAGAAAGCCCTGCAATTATAAACATCATAATAGAATAAACCATATAGAGATAACTCCTAAAACAATTTAATTTTTGTTACTATCAACTAATTTGCACATTCTCACAGTGTCATTCATTAAAAATTATGATGGAAAACAGCCCTAACTTCAATAAAAAACCCACATTCTCATTAAAATGTGGGCTTGATAGTACTTATTCATTTTGGTCGTTTGTATCTTCATTTAAAGGGTTCTTTAATATTTGCTTAATTTCTCCAATATCGCCCTTTGCATTAATAATTTCAAAAATCTGATTTAAGCCTTCACTTGTTGTATCTTCTTGTTTACTCATTGCTATACCTCCTTTATTCTTTCTGTATTTTTTGCTTTGGCAGAAATTTTATGTAATAGGAGCTAAATAAAAAGCCTTAAAAGAAGCGGTAGTCCCCGTCCTTTTAAGGCTAAAATACAATAGTGATAAGAATCATAATAGGCATTTTACTCTTATCTCCCTTTATATCGTCCAGAATCAACAATCATTTAGTTCTTTAGGACGATAAACGTATCATCCTCTGTCGTGTATAAAGTCTAGCAACAAATTCTGTGCTGTTTCCGCATTATC
>Ga0209463_1000261_pt1 | contig 47980 bp, 54 predicted proteins | sample AgamicMgSfrz_FD_187169 | JGI IMG/M metagenome (GOLD analysis project Ga0209463, IMG submission 187169) | Agave microbial communities from Guanajuato, Mexico - Mg.Sf.rz (SPAdes) (version 2) | ecosystem: Host-associated > Plants > Phyllosphere > Phylloplane/Leaf | place: Guanajuato, Mexico...
ATCTCGGCATATTTTTCACCTTTGCCCATCCAATCTGGAAATTCTTTTATATTCCCTCCTGCTACAAAGGCCTTTTCTCCACTTCCAGTTATAATTACGACTGAAATATCATTATCAATTTCTATTTTCTCTAATACATCTACTAATTGTTGAACTACTTCTAAACTTAAAGTGTTGACTGGTGGATTTTGAATTGTAACAACTGCAATACTTCCTTTTTTATTACAAGTTACTACTCGTTCATTCTTCATAAAAAATCCCCTTTTAAACTACCTAATTTTTCACAACACCAAGCATCTTTACTTCACTCACCATCAGCCTAAATTTCCAAATACGGTTCCGCTTTTAGAAATTCATCAATTTATTGTATGAACTGTAGAAGCATAAAATGAGCAATCCTTTCTTGGCACCATTTTATAATCTCAACATATTTTTAAATTGTTCTTTTACTGTATTAATTAGCTTCATGTTTCTTTGGTTTCAGTTACACAGTTTCTGAAGCTGGGATGACTCTTAGTAAAAATGAGATAAGAAGACTGATACATGAGGTACATTAAATGAGAACAATTTAACGAATTTTTCGAAAGAATTCTCCTTCCTCAAGCGTGTGAAGGGCGTAGCCCAACGGTAAGTGGGAGATGAATTTCGTTTTGGCGTAGCCAAAAGGTTTTCCTTTTTATTTTGCCTCTGATATAATCAGTCTTATAAATTATAAAGGCTGGTATATAAATGAAATTAGATAGTAATAACCATTCAGTATTCTTGTTGTATTATCACCTTGTGTTGGTCGTGAAATACAGAAGAAATGTGTTTGATGATGATATGTCAGACTATGCAAAAGATATGTTTGTTCGACTATCTGAAAACTATAACATCACATTAGTTGAATGGAATCATGATGTAGACCATGTTCATATTTTGTTCAAGGCACACCCTAATACAGAAATGACAAAATTCATCAATGCTTATAAAAGTGCAAGTTCTCGACTTATTAAAAGAGACTTTCCACAAGTGAAAAAGAAACTTTGGAAAGAGATGTTTTGGTCAAGAAGTTTTTGCTTGCTAACTACTGGTGGTTCGCCAATAGACGTAGTAAAAACATATATTGAAAATCAAAGTGAAAAGTGAGGTGAAATGATATGACAAAGCAGAATAAAGCATATAAATTCCGTTTGTATCCAACAGGAGACCAAGCACATCTTATACGTAAAACCTTCGGTTGTGTACGTTTCGTGTATAACAGAATGTTAGCTGAACGGAAAGAAGCGTATGAAAAACATAAAGATGATAAGGATCAACTAAAGAAACAAAATCTTCCCACGCCTGCAAAATACAAAGCAGAATTTGAGTGGTTAAAAGAAGTTGATTCATTAGCTTTGGCAAATGCTCAACTAAACTTGCAAACTGCCTATAAAAATTTCTTTCGTGGTCAAAATGACTTCCCAACATTCAAAAGCAAAAAAGACAGAAAGTCTTATACAACGAATGTAGTGAACGGAAATATTATGTTGCTTAACGGTCATATCAAATTGCCAAAACTGAAAATGGTACGTATTAAACAGCATAGAGAAATACCACAAGACCATATAATCAAGTCATGTACGATTTCTATGACACCTACTGGTAAATACTATGTGTCCATTTTGACTGAATACGAAAAAGAGATCGTACAAAAAGAAGTAGAAACAGTTGTTGGATTAGACTTTGCGATGGATCAATTATACGTCAGTTCTGAGGATGAGAGAGCCAATTATCCTAAGTTCTATCGTGAAATGTTAGACCGATTAGCAAAGGCTCAACGAGTATTATCAAGACGTACAAAAGGTTCAGGGCGTTGGAATAAACAACGTATCCGTGTAGCTAAGCTGCATGAAAAAGTAGCAAACCAACGTAAGAACTTCCTTCATCATAAGTCTAAAGAGTTAGCTACTCATTTTGATGTTGTAGCTATTGAAGATCTAAATATGAAAGGAATGTCGCAAGCACTTCATTTTGGAAAAAGTGTCGCTGACAGTGGTTGGGGTATGTTCACTTCTTTTGTAGCTTATAAGCTACATGAACAAGGCAAACAACTTGTGAAAATAGACAAATGGTTTCCTTCCACAAAAACATGTAGCAGTTGTGGAAATGTGAAAAATATGTCATTGTCTGAGCGAGTCTATTCTTGTATATGCGGTGTAAATCTCGATAGAGATTATAACGCAGCTATCAATATCAAAAATGAAGCAATACGCCTATTAGCGTTAGCATAGATAGCAATAAAATAACCCTTGGAACAAGGGAGTTAGCTCGGCTGTCTTAGGACGAATTCGTTAGCTACCAAAAGTAACGACTAACCGAGAAGCCCCCACTTCAAACAGTCCGTTAGGACGTTAAGTGGCGGGTAGTTCACGCTCTGCTATGCATGTTAGACAATTAATTATGCATGGACAATTTCCCAAAAAGTATACAGCTAAATATAATATTGTGGAAAACAAGATTAAGATAAGGAGTGATTGTCTTTGTATCCTCAGGATTGTTATAAAGTCCCTTATACCTATGCCCAATGTATGGCGGATTGCACACCTGGATCTCCAGGTTTCGAATATGAATGTCGGCCTATATGTTGGCAGTATAAAACAAGACCTTGGTATCTACAATGTACAAGACCTACGGCATATACACCTTATGGTATGAACCAAGCTTTACCTTATAATCCACAGCCATCTTATTCTCCCTATTCCTATCCTGGAACGATGTACGTAGATTCGCATAGTACCCCTTCCCCTTCAAATGATCCTTGTATGAAAGAATGCGCAAAAGGTGGAAGTAGTCTTTTGGATTGTTGCTATTACTGCGGATGGTGCTAACATATATTCCCAGAACCCCAAAGAGCTTTTGGCATCAGGTGGGTATTGTATCATTATAAAAAAACCCATCTTATCTAAGTTGGGTTTCTTATTTTGACGAATATATAAATTTACATAAAAACGTTCTTCTCCTGATTTAGGTGCCCAGCACTTATAAAGGACTTAAAAATACACGCTATTATAACGATTAGAGTTTTTTCTGTTACAACTCTAGAAGTTTCATTTTCACATATACAGTTTGTTGAGAATTTCAGGATTTTTTTCGAATAATCTCTGTTAAATAACAATGTTGACATTCCATCAAAAAAGGACTTGGTCCTTATAATTAATCTCTTCGACTTAGCCCTTAAATTCAAGAGCTGAAAGGCGTGCCTCGAGGTTAGCTAACTTCTTATGTAACTCATCATTTTCAGCCTTGAGTTTTTCATTTAAACCTTGAATAGCAGCCAAGGCTACGCCTTGTAAATCAACGGTTGAAATATGTTTATTATCCTCTTCATTTAGTTCAAAGACGCCATAGAAGTCCTGAGCGGTCGGGCCAATGTGACGCTCATTAGATGTATCATCTTTATAGTTCCAAGACTGGATTGGTATGCTTGCTAATTTATCAAGAATCTCAAGCGTGTCGACACTCGAGAAATTTTCCTTAGAGTTTTTGTCACTTGTAAGATTAACTCCGCGTACATTGACGTCACCGTTATTTAGAACCCGGAAGACCTCGCCGGCATTTCTACTTGTACCAATGATTATGTCTCCTCCTATAGTATCACTATAGGCCATCAGAGCTGGCCTAGACTCCGATCGGGTTAAAGCGAAAATACCGATGTGTTTATTACTTAACCCCCAAACACCAAAATGGTTCTCGCTGTAGGCAGAGACACCAGCTCCAGCTTGGCTTGTAGCTCTTACTCCAGAGTTAACATTACTCTCACCCAAGACCCCATATCCTCCTTGGCTTCTGCCAAAAACACCAACTCCTTCACTGGCGGTATGTTCCCCAAAAACAGCAGGTACAGTTGGATTATTAGAGTCACCGACCAAATTAGGCATTTATATTCCTCCTTGTGTCATTTCAATTAACTAAATGATAAACGTTTCTCACTACAAATATATTTTGAGTATTGTATTTAAGAACTCACAATCCAATGTATAACTTGCTTATTCTTAGATTACATAATAAGTTTAATAAGAAATTCAACACTGTTAACAGCGCCTATTTTTAAAATACTAATGGTCAAAAAATTAATATTCATGTTTTATCTATAAATATCATCTAAATACTCATCGTAACCTTCATCTGGAATAGCATTTCCCATCATATTCAATGTTTCTTTATGACCAATTAACATGGCAACAAACCCATCAATATGCTCCGGTGATTTACGTTTAGATGGTGTTTTTAAATTATTTATGTTTGTAATTATTTTTGCGTTACTTGCACAAAAAATAAGTAAAGGATTGTCCGTTTTAATTCGATCCTGGAGTAATAAAATTTCAAAGTCATCAAATGGCTCATTCATGTGAGTTGGGTACTGTGGAACTTCCACACATTGAATACCAAGCATCTCCCACTTTGAGATACCAATCTTTCAAACTACTATAAAATCATTTTAACTTTAATTGGAAGAAAGTAGTTTGTTTTACTTACCGTTATAAATACATAGCTTATGTACCCCATCTTCCTATTCCCTTGACAGGGTGGAGGTCGCTGGTTCGAACCCAGTCGGGATCATACAAGGTAGTTTCTTATGTATAACAGTTTGTTCGGATAGATGAAACAGTCCTTTTGGGGCAGAAATGGGGCAGGAATTTTATTTTCTTCCTTTTCAACCCTACTCCTTAGAAAAAATCCTATCTAACTCTCTTTTTATATTTTTATTGTCAGGAACCATTGCATGTTCATTCATAAGTCTCCCTGTCTTACGAAAATCATCTGAAAAATCAAACTTACTATCAGCTCTAACATGTTTATAATTGCGGCCCCCTAAAACTTCTTTCGCTTTCTTTTCATTAAAAAACCTCGCTTTATATCCATATACTAATCCAATTGCTACGCATACTATAGGGGCTGTAGCTCTAAACAGTTTTGCCTCTCCCTTCTTTGATAAAAGCGAATAAGGGAATTTTTCTACAAACTGTAACTCTAATTGCTTTTTTAATTCTTTATTTATATCGTCTTTCCACAAGAATAATAAAAACATTGCAGAGCCGAACCTAAACAAGAACGAGCCCTGGAATTTCTTATATTATGTTTCCTCCTCCATTCCCCTTTCTAATAATGCAGGATTCGGAATAATCCCTAATGGGGACATATCTACATATATTTCTCCAAAAACCGAAAATTTTGCTGGATGTTTTTCACCTAAAATATAACTTAGATTGTTTTCAAACCAAGTTACTTTCTCTTTGTTCGCTCTTTCACTGTTGTATACTATTTTCATCAACCATCTTAAAAATATTGAATAGTTATATTCTATTTGTATTACATCATTTTCATCATACTCTGTTAAGAAGGATTTAATAATCAAGTTTCTCCTCTCAGTATCTAAGAAGGATTAATTGAATATTTTCGAGTATTTAACTCGTTTGTTTTGTAAATTTAATGGAACATTCCTTAAAAACGCTCCTTATTTTGCTTATCATTTCTTATCCTCATCGCCTGTTGTGGCGAATCTTTTTCTCATATAAACTACCAAGAATATTTTCTATATTTATGAATAACTACCAGAATACCATTTATTCAAACCATAATATTCCATGTGAATATGTTACTATAAGAGAAAATGAGGAGGTGTAAAAATGAAAGCAGTAACAAATTATCGAAAATTACTTGAGCAAGCTAATATCAAAGATGGCGATTTTTTAAAAGCGATTGAACTCATCGAGGTGACTGAAGAAAACAATCGAACTGAAATCCGTTTTTCTTATTATCACCTAACTAATAAAGGAAATTGGAGGATTACACCAAGCCCGTTAACTATTGTAGAAGATAAGTGGTGTGAACTATTCAAAAAAGCACTTCAAACAAATGTATTTCCTGGAGAATTTATTGAACATGTATACTCTGTTTGTAAAAATTACTTAGTCTCATTGACTGAGATTGTGTATAAGATTGAGATTAAAAAAGATGGAAATTATGATATTTATGCTAAGGGATGTATTAAGGATGGAAATTCATTACACGCGATAGAACGAGTTTATTCAAAACAAAGAAATCGTGAAGAAATCCGTTTTGCATGGTATCAACGAAATCAGATAGGAAATTGGAGATTAGTAGCCAAAAGACCTTTAGATGTAATAGAAACGGAATGGTTTGACTTATTTCAAGCAGCAGTTAACCAACATGTATTTAATCGATCAACTGTCGAGTTTATGATGAATACGGCAGGAGAAATTCTAGGGGTTTAGTAAACTTATAACGACGTTAATAAATATTCTATACATGTACTATATACGTAGCCAGTCCTGCAACTTCGTAATAATCAATGAATGTGAAGGATCCTAAAATGACAGTTTGAAGGTCTTATATCTTGCAGTGTGACGGTATTACACGCTTTAATAAATAATAGAAAACAAGACGGATGTATAACTATTTAGCCACAAACATTGATATCACTGTATCCATAAATAGTGCCGACTTCCATTGACACCTTGACAGGATGAAGGCGAGAAGTTTGACCCTCTCTGAGGTCATACTGATATGATTAAATGGCGTTCTATCAACGGATAGAGCGTTATTTTTATGCAATGATTTAGCCGCCAAGGTTAATGAAGAGAATAAAATTCAAATTAAAAAATGTATTAATAGAGAATAAGATCAATCAAAACAAGCTGGTTCAAATACTAAAAGTAATGAATCCTTCTACAGTAAATGGAATGAGCAATGGAGATATTAAAAAGATCAATATTGAAACACTAGCTAAAGTATTGGATTATTTTTAAAAAACGATATTAGGGAATTATTCGTGACTATAATAGAAGATGAGGAGAATGCTGAATAAGGCCAGCTTTTTGATGGAATTTTTCTGACGTCGGGAATCATGTGAAGAGATAGGAGGTCTAAATTCAAGCTATTCGAAGTATAAAATTTTGTTATCTCGCATTATTTCTTACAAATTTGTCCATAAAAAAAACAATTCACACTCCCATAATATCCTTTTATTTGTTATAATTATATTCTAATATATTAATTAAATTGAATGAACTGACTGATACAAATGACAATAAATCTAGTGATCCGTTTATGAAAATACAAATAACTAGTGATGACTTTAATAAAATTACATTCGATCACTTTGATTATAAAAATATACCTAAAGTCGTTACAGAATACCGGGAATCTCCTGCGTATAATAGAATGTAATTAGTATCAATATTCTTATTTGAAAGGTGGCGATTGCTATGATGATTTTTGATAATATCAATATACTTATCGCTCTCTTTTTCTTGTTTTTCATTATGTTTCTTGGGAATAAAGAAAAAGATGCCAGCACGTTATGTTTATCACTTTTATTCGGTGGGATGGCGGTGGATTACTGGCTAAATATAAAAGGACTAAACGATACGTATATTAGTACCGCTTGGAATGTATTCTATTGCATTATAATGATCATTCTAATACCTATTATGATTCATAAGACTATTAAAAATATAAAATACATAAAGGCAAAAATAAAAAGAAATTGAACTATATAAAAATGCGACCGCCCGTAATAGGCGGTTTTCTTATTCACCTCTATTCACCTTTCCTCTTAAATCCACTGCCGCATGCCCCAATCCTCCCCCCTCCGCAAAGTAAGTACTAAAAAGAAGGTACGTAATTAATATGTCAAACTACTATTACGAACGGTCTAAAAAGTGCTATCGGACTAAACGTAACCACCACCAAAAATGCAACTGCGAATGTAACCGCCATCCACGCTATCATACGTTCACATCCGGCCCTTTATTCCGTAATACAGACACCGATTTCATCCAAGTGTCCGCGCTTAATCAAACCGACGAACCACAAGAGGAAATTGCTGTACTTACAGTTGATGAATTACGACGTTTACTTGATGCTCAAAATAAACGAGGCTATAGCGATTTTCAAGATTACGTTATTATGAATCTCTTATAGACACATTCTTGCGTATCAGCGAAGCGCTGTCACTGACAGTTAACGATATTGATTTTTCAATAGTAACTACCTCCGATTGTTATTGAATTCTTTTTCCTATGTATAAATCCGACCTCTGAATTGCTTCGTAACGTTAATTACAAAAAAGCTTCAAAACTTCTTTTCGTATATCTTGGAAGAGGCGCCGGTAGAAAGATGGCCAGCTACTACTCGTCTCTCACACTATTAAATCCGACCCTACGTCGATTTGGTAACGAAGAAATTGAAAAAAATGCAAAAAAGACGTGAACCGAGGTTCACGCCTATATTTCAATTATTCTTCATCTTCGTCATACAGAAAATATTTAGCTATCTACCACCTAGCCTACACTCTTAACTTTTGAAGAATTTAAGATACTTAACATCCTCATCTTCAAAACATCTTCCTTCTGATTTTTTGTTAGCAAAGTTGAAAAACTCTTTTGCGATTTCTAAATCACCCAATTCATACGCAACTTTTCCTGAAATAAATTCTTTTTCCCCTGTATCAATACGCATAAATCCGGTTAAAAACATTTTATCTGACCATTTTTTTGCTGTCTTAAAATCCTTTACAATAAAACAAGTATCAATAATATCATTCACTAAATCATAACTTTCATTATAAATACCTTTCGGATTAGGCAATACACTCCAAGCCTCTTCTAATAATGTAATAGACTCATTATGATTACCTTTATCAAATTCATCATTACTCTGATTAACGAGACTTTCGAATTTCTCTTTTAAAGGTGATTGTAATATAGCCATTTTGCTCCTCCTTAAATAATGTCTTTAATCAAGTCAAAATATTTATCATCTTCTTCAAAAAATATCTTGTAACCTTCTAGCATGTATGCTTTTAATAAATATTCCTTAGCTTTTTCAAGTTCTCCACATTCGAACAAGCTCTCTCCAAGTCTCAATAAAATCAATGGATTCGAAATACCGTCTGGACAGTTTAAAGCATTATAAAAATTACTTTTAGCCATTTCATAGTCATCTTTAATAAGATAAGTGTCGCCTATTACTGTATATAACCAAGTACTTGCTTCCCAATTCGTCTTTGGTGCTGGCACCATATCTAAAGCCACTAAATATTTCTCCAGTGCTTGATCAAATTGTTCTACTTCAAATAGAATATCTCCCTCTTCACATAGTTGTACAATTTGATTGTATATTTTGTCATCTAGTTCTAGTTCCAATTCCCTTTACCTCCAATTATTTTTTAGTTGGTGGCAAATATCTCTCACCTAATTTAGCGCCTGCTGATCTATTTAAACTAAAATGATCCAATTCATAATTAACAGAATCTAGCATCCATTTTCTAACTTCCTTAGACTTTGCTCCATAATGCCTACCAATACGATTCCACCACGAGACAGCATCGGTTAGATGAGCCATATCTGATTTACTAAGATCATACCACACTCCATCACTTGCCTTAAATTGCATTTTACCGGCACGTGTTGTCCTAATTCTTGGTGGATTTTCATTTTTCATTTTTTCTATTACTTCACGGCCCGTTCTTGATTTCTTTCCAGGTGTCTTTCCTAAATATTGTTCTCTTAAACTTTTAACTTTTTTAGGTGACGATTTTTTTATAGTACTAGCAGATCCATTTGAAGAAGACTGGAATTTTTGAAGAGTATCCTTAGCATTTTGAATTGATTTATGTAAAACAAATCCACCATGTCCAACCACACCAGCACCAGCTACTGTAGCAACTCCATTTAATGGAAGAACAATTGGTGATGCCAATCCACCGGTTCCTATTTCCGCCACGATGGTTAAGAAATTAGAGCCACCTATAAGTGAAATACCTTCAAAAATTTCTATAACAGATCCTACCATCGATAAAGCATTTCCAGTAAGCCTTCCAGCTTGATAAGTTATCTTGCTTTCTAATTTATCATTATCAGGCGTTTTAAGTCCAATAAAGTTTTCCGCTGCTGCACTGCCAGCACCTTGAAAAAATTCGATAACACCATTCAAATACTCCCAAGCACCAATAGCTGTTTTTTCATACCATGATCTATTATCTTCCTGAGCCTTTAAAGCCACTTGTTTTTCTATTAAATCCATTTCTTCGATTTGATCTTGAATAGCTTGTTCATACATAATTTCTTGAATAGGTGTTAGCCATTCCATATTTAATTCTCTCGTACTAAATGTGCCGCTTGCAGAACTAAATCCTTTTCCACTCTGTACTTCTGCAAGGCCTGTAGCAATGCTAGCAGCTAATTGAATTGCTGTACTATAGTTATTACTAGATGTTTGATTAAATTCATGTAGATGATCTAGCTTTTTTTGCAGTTTTTGCCTCATGACAGTAAAAAGATTCGCCATAGCTTCCATACCAGGGAGTGGCATAGCTTGACTAATAGCTTCCATACTTGCTTTCATTCGGTCAATTTCTCGAATTTGTTCTAGCAACTCTTGTTCAATAACATCAGTTGAAGCTACCTGTGATTCGAAATCATTGGGAAAAGCATTATTCTGACGAATTAACTCTTCACATAAAAAAATAATTCCTTGAGCCAAGGGGCGAAAGGTTTGGACAAAGAATGTTCTTGCACTTTCGTAAGTTTGGCCTTGTAAAACAGTATCACCTGCAAAAGCGTCAATCGACTGAATGGCTTGTTCCATCCCTTGAATGGTAGCCATACATACAGCATTCATGCTTTGAGTCTGGTTCTGTACTTCTCCCAAATACATATTTAAACTCATGCATTGCCCCCCCTTGCTAATTGTTGTTGCTGATAGGAAATCTCCTTTTCTAAATCACTAAGATCTCGTCTTTCTTTAAGTAACACTTCTTTTTTGTTTTCGAATTCAAATGTAAGTTTCCGCTCAATGTGTTGTGCTTCTTGACAGATATTTGTAAAAAAATGAGATAATTCTCTATCTCCATGCCAATTTTCTAAAATTCGGTTAAACAAACGACGATTCTGATTTTTCCATTCATAAAAGTCCTCTTCTGCTTGCTCTTGAGTTTGAATCGCGTGTTGATTTCGGTCCTGTTCTTCAAATACACTTCGTAACTTTTGATTTAATTGTTTGATTTGGTTTTCAATATCTTGACTCATCTTTTTCCTCCTATCGTTTTTACCTTTACGAAGGTGGTCACATTAGCGAAAAGTATTTTGAAGTTCGTTATCCATTCTCTCAAATTCGTTAGCTACCGAATGAATATTATCGACTGCCTGTTGAAAGGCGGCACAAAATTGTTTCGTTAAATCTAAAGCTTGCTGATTTGCTTCTTGTGCTTTGGAATTAACAGTTAGCGTAGTACGATTCGCCTTCGTAATAGAACGATTTATCGCACTCTGGATAGTATCAGAAGCATTCCTCATTTGCGTTGCGATTTGTTCTGCTGTTTGAAAATTACTTTGAAATTGTCCCATCGCTTAAACCCTTTCCAATATTTTTATAGAAAATTATACCATATGGGATTATATCACTGTAGCAACTATTCAAATTTATAACTTATAATTAGTTAATGGCTTCCCTTCAACAAATTTTAGCTTTCTTTTAAATTTAAAAATTAAATCGCTAAACAAATAATGTTATATGACATGATTATTCATACATGCTTCAGCCTTCAAATATCTAAAGATGGTTATCTAGCCATAAGAGATAATTATGAAAATAGTTGGACAAATTCATTTAAAAAAGCAGATGAATTTAGGATTGATCTCATCATTATTGATGAAATCGATTGTTTAAAGTTTCCCACACTATATACAACGACATCACACTACTTCCGAAAATTACTGTCTTATTTGTATCAGACGCCAGCAAATGGCAAAATATAATTCATTGTAAACTATCGAATCCATTTCCTACCCATACTATATAATAAATTAATCCAAGACTCCGGTAATAATATATATGAGTGTAAAGAATACTTCAATCACTCCCTAAAGAGAAGCAGGTTGAGGTTCTTGAGAGTCAAGCTTATTTTGAAGCTGTGGCAAAGATGATTGAACAAAACAATTTAATTCTTTTAGAACAGATGAAAGCTCTACAGCTAATTCAGAAATAACAAACTTATGATTAATTAATTCTACATATGCTTCCATAAATAATGTATCTTTATTTATACCATTAGCCCCTGTTTTTATAGGGGCTTTTGTTATGCTCTTGTTCATATTTTGAATTTGAATAGTTTCTTTCACATGTATGAATAGATCCTCTAATAAACCTGGTGTCGACTCTAATTCTTGTTTTTCAATCTCCTCTGTAACAGCACTTATAAATTCCCATAGTACTTTTGCACCTAATAGTTCTGCTAAGCGTTTTTCACGCATTTCAAATGTTTTCATATTCATATTTAAACACTTCCCTTATCTAAAATTTTCTTAAAAATAATTAATAAATTATTTCATTTTAGGAAAACAATATAGAAACATAACTTATCATATTTTAAATTACACAAAACGTGACATTATTCTTCAAAAAAAAGAGTCCAGTCAAAATTTAGTACCTTAGCTATATTCTTTGCGACAGAAACACTTGGATTTCTTTCACCACTTTCAATCATTGCATACATACTTCTAGATATTCTTGCCTTATACGCAATATAATCCTGTGTTTTCTCTCTATATTTGCGTTTTTCTAATAACCATATCCTCATTATTCCCCTCCTTTTATTGTCACAAAATGTGTAACTATTGATTATATTACATAATAACAAGTATGAAATCAATGTTTTTTACACATTTCGTGTACTTTGTTAAATGTTACAAATTGTGACGTTATAATTGATATAGAAAACACATAAAAGGAGGTAGCATATGTTTGGCACTAGACTACACACTCTTCGAAAAGAACGCAAACTGCGTCAAGAAGACATGGCAAATCAACTAGGGATTGCTCGAACTACATATGCAATGTATGAACAAGGAAATCGAGAACCTGATTATAATACATTGATAAAATTAGCGACTTTCTTTGAAGTATCAATTGATTACCTCCTCGGTACAACTGAAATAAGACAAGTTACAGACATAAAAGATCCTGACCTTTATCAATGGTTTAAAGATATAAACAATGCGACTCCTCAAAAACGTGAGGAATTAAAAAAGTTTTGGGAGTTTATAATACAAAGAGAAGACTAGATTATTTAAACGACCTCCACCTTGACAGGGTGGAGGTCGCTGGTGCGAACCCGACACATATATCCTTAGAAGTCTTTGACCCTTATTTAAAAAAGTTTTAAAACATCTTTTTTTACGAACCAAAATTCTATATACATCTATAATTAAAAACTAGTCACAACCCTTTAACTATAAATTCTTTTTTATTTAGTAATTATAGGGCTATTAAATTTTTCTCATTCAATTATTAAGCAACACAATTAAATACAAAAATATAACTTTAATAAAGGAAGTCCCTCTTCCTAATCATTGATGATTTTAACATGCTGTTATATGGGACAATTCTTTATCATTTACCATTGTTTACCTTTGTTTTATACTATTATTACACTAGAAAGACCTAAATAGGAGTTGTTGTATGTGTTTAATAGAAGTAAAAAGGTAGATAACATAATTAAAAGCTTAACCCTCATTCACTTTTATGTTAAAAGTCGTAATAAGGCAGGATATACTGATATTAATAAAGAGTGTGAAGAGTTCTTTGCAGGATTATTTAACATTATAATGCGCTCTAATTTTGAACGATTAGAAAAAATAAAAAAGAACCACATAGCAATTGATTTAGGAGACGACTATAATTTATCGGCTATGCAAATTACTTCTACAAACAAAAAAAGTAAAATCAAAAAAACTATTGCTGCTTTCGAAAGCGAAAATACTAAATTATATAAAAAGTATAGCAATACACTTTTTATTTTTATCATTGGTGAAAAACTAAACTATAATAAACCAGTTAAAATAGATGAAACAAAGGGATATAAATTAGTCATAATTGATATATACGACCTTATTGATAATATAATTAATACTAGCAATGATAATATAATTAACGAGGTTATTTCTTATATTAAAAGAAATATGACTAATCACTTTCTTAATGAAATGGTCTATAATACTGGTTATTTACCCATGGAAGAAAAAGATCAAATAAAAGTATTTAAACATGGTAATTCATTTATAAAATACTATTATAATAATGAATCTACTACTTCTTCAGATATAGAATTCATTAGACATAACCTTAAATTTTTCGGCAACAAATTAAATGAAATAGACAAAATAGCTAGACAGTTACTATACAGTTTAATTCAAAAACGAAATAAATCACACTCTGATGAATTCTCTATTAAAGTGGAGAAACATGTGGGACAATTAATTAAGCAATTAGAACAAGAAGAAATTTATAACTGCTTAGAAATTAATGGTTTTATTAAAGATAGTGAGATAGATAAAAATGGTATGGTTTATGAATGTAAGGAAGTTTATTGTGAAAAAATAGATTCTATGCTACTTCCCACCATTATTAGTTTTTGTGACGATGAAAAACGAAATTTACAAGAACTTATTGTAGAATTAGACCTCACACAGCTAGACTAATCAAGTTACATAAAAAATCGTATTCTTTTTAGCCTTTCATTAACCTATCAAACACGGCTATTCCAAAAACATATTTTTAAAAATATGTTTTTTCCTACTTATGAAGGTTACTATAGATCCACATAACTTAAATAACTACTTTAAAACACCATCCAAATATATGATGGTGTTTTATATAAACATTTATATCCCGCTACATCATTTGCTAATTATAATACAATCTAAAAAGTTCATTTTTTTCCTAGAGAGAGAAGAATATAATGAAAAGAAAGATCAAGTTGGAAAATATACTCCCGATCTTGACATGGTGAAGGCCTAGAGTTCGGTCCTCCCCGTGGTCATACCGATACGATGAAATAGCGTTCTATCAACGGATAGAGCGTTATTTTTATATAATCATTTCCTCTTTTGATTTAGCCGACAGGATTGAGCTACACCGCCAAACTGTATGTAAGTATGGAAGCCAAAGGACAGGCACTTGTTAAATTAAATCAATGCTGCGATAACATTTATTTTTCTATCGAGTATCTATATAGGGAAGTAAGATAATACATCAACGCTAGAGTACCCTTCATCCATATAATGTCACCAATCTACTATCCCTTTTCTTATATTGAACCACCTCACGTTCTGCACACTTGCTCATAATTAAAAAAAGACCGCTTTTTTAGCAGTCTTAATCAAATCAGTTTACTTTCTTTTGTTTGCAGACTTTAATAATGATGATAAAAAAATCTCAGTTTGATTAATCATATATAAAATAAACTCTTGTTCAAGTATTAATTCATTACTTGAACTACAAGTAACTGAACTATATGATTCTATCACTTTTTTCACTTTTTCAAAATCTCTATCATCATATATTCTTCCATTACAATGTACAATATTATTCCGAAGTATATTTAAATCTTTGATGAAAATCCATTCTTTGTTCTCAAAAGGGAATTGTATTTCCATCTTATTATTCATATACATTCCCAGCTTTTTCAACATAATACCCTTATAACCAAATTTTTGTAATTTCTTTAACTCGTAGTCAATTTTTGGATTCAATTCCAAAATCCCTTTATATCCTAAACTTTCAACCATGTGAGGTTTAACAATTCTGAAAAGAAATTGTTCTATAGTGGAATATACAGAAATAACAATTGAATACCTTAATAAACTCGAGAATGTTTTCTCACGTTTATTAAGATCACCTCTTTTATTATTAAAATATTCATCTCGTTCTTCTTCTTTTAATTTTTTTGCATCTATTTCAGCTGTTCTTGATAATTCCTCTAATCTGAAAGTATTTATTCTTTCCATCTCATGAACGTAAGTACGAATTGAATCTAGTTGGTCTTGGGCTAAATCATGTGCAAAATTAATATACATAACTCATCAAATCTCCTTTATTTTTCGAAAGAAATTTCTAATTTTAAAACAATTACATTAATTATACTAATATATTCACATAAACAATACTATAACGTAATAAAATTTATAGTTCTTTACATAAAATCTAACTACGTGTACCCTCATAAACTCTCAATACTTCTGCCGTCTCTCCTAGGAACTGTTTCAACAATACTCTTGCATCTTCTGGTGATTTAATCCTTCCTTTCTTATTAAAACATCTACCTTTTTCCACCATTTTTAATAGTGCTATGTTTACTCACCTTGTTGGTTATTTTAACATTACAGCTGGCTCTAGCATATTTGAGTGCTCTGAGTACCGCCTTCAAATTCAAAAAGCACAATCAATTCTTTAGTTAAGAGCCGATTGTACTTTTATATTAGTCATGTAGATAATGTATATTTAGAATTTTCACTCATATACTTTGAAATTTAAGTATCTAAATTCCCCTTTAGATACTTATCTTGTAAAAATGTATAGCTTAATTTTAACAAAACATTATTAAAAAGTGGAGATTCCTATACACAAATTAACCCAGTCCTTATAATTGAATTATTTGTGGTCCTTCTTCAGTATAACTTTTAAAATGATACTGTACAATTTTTCTATTTCTCATCTTAATTGAAAGTAATTTTGCAAAGTTATTATCATGGGTGGAGATTATTAATTTTTTCTTCTTAAATTTTGAATCCATAATTCCTCTAAAAACATCTATTAAGGCTAATATATTTACATCGTCCATACTTTGTATTGGGTCATCTAAAAATAATTGATTCAAATTATCTTCAACTGAAAGTCCGAGACCTAAAAATACACTTAATGCTAATATATTTAGTTGAGCATTGCTAAATATATGGTCTAAATATAAAGTTCCTGTTTTATCTTTAAAGTTGGCTCCTCTTCCGTCATTAGTAATACTTAATTCCTGATAAAAAGGATGGGGATTAATTGACTCATATATCCAACCTATTATAGGATGCTTTTTAAGTTTACTTTCAACAGCTTCATCCCGAAGTAATTTTAATTTTTCGTAATATTCTTCTATTTCTTTTTTATAACTGTCAACCTTTTTAATCTTCTCATCTATTAATTCACTGTCTTTTACTGTTTTATAATAGTCTTTAATTTTTTCATCGAACTCATCTGGTAAAGAATAATTTAAAACTTTATCCATATCAAGTAAAATGGTCTTAGTGATATCTATTTCTTGAGCGTCTTTTTTGATTTTCCCCATCAAAAGAAGCTTTTGATTTTTAATTGAAGAGCTATCCTCAATATGTAAACTAGATTTAATCTCTTGCGTTTTCTGAACTATTGTGGTGTAGTTAGGCCTTGAATTAAATGTAATATAATTAATATCGATATTTTTTAACCATTCACTTATATCTTCATTTACTTTTACAATTAACTCATTAATGTCTTTCATAATTTCTTTATCAAATGCATCTTTATTAAAAATCTCCATGTATAAAGATTCTAGTGACTGTATTCTATTTTCTAATTGTTTCTCTTCCTTCTCATAAAATGTAACACGTTCAATATTTTCTTTAAGAGAATTGATTAAGAAGTTTTGAATTTTTGTTGTTTGTTCATTATAGCTACTCATTAACAAGTTAAATCCATTGATAACTTCAGTGATAATATCCTTAATACGTAAACTAATTAAATGTTTCTCTAATATTAATTTTTCAGTTTCTTGCATCTTAGCTTCAATTATTGAGTCTCCCTCACCTATTGTAAAATCCATTATTGACAGCAGCTTTTGATTAATACCCTTTATATTAATATCATGTAATATTTCATTATATTTCAGATCAGAAAAATCCGAATTTAAGCAGACCGGGCAATGTTCTACTTTATTATTAATAACATAATTTTTAACAATATTTAGTGCCTCTGTGTATTGGTCATTTAAATAAGACAGACTCTTAATATTCTGTTCTTTTTCGGTTATCTTATCTGAAATTATTTTTAGATTTTTATTAAGATTTCTATAATTTTTTTCAAACTGCTCCCATAAATGCAAATTAAAATTTTTGAGAAGCGTACCACTAATACCTAATTCATATTCCAATATATTCTTAAATTCTTCTTCAAAACTTAATACATGATTTCTAATATCTAGTATTTTTCCCCAAAAATCATCCAAAACTACATCGTTTAAGGTATCGATATAATCATCTATACGAACATTTTGAGATAATATAAAGTTTAACTTAGATTGCTTTTCTGAAAACTTTTCTTTTAAATTTTTATACTTAGACTTTTCTATTTGAACATCTCTTAACAAACCAATTATCTTTTCATAATCATTATTTAATAAAAATGAATAATTTTCTTCTTGTTTAAATAACTTCTTTCCTTTTTCCAAATGCTCTAGTATATTAATTACCTCTAGTTGACTTTTCGAAGAAATATAAGATTCGCTTTTGTTTTGTTTTGTTTTTTCAATAGCAATTTTTTCTTTTTTTACTCTATTTATAAAATTAGTGCAATCTTCTAACTTAATCTCTGACATAGAAAATATATATTTTTTAAAGTCGTTAGATAATAGATCACTAAAATTGTCTTTTGATAAATTTATTTTTAAATTATTAAATTCCTCATTGATTTTAATTAAATACTCTTCAATATTTTTAAAATTATGCCTTTCCATATATTGATTTATTTTCTTCAAGAGTATAGTATTGTTAGCTAAATCGCTAACTAACTGATCTTTTTTTCTTTTGAATTTCCTACTACCTTTTAAATCAGTTACAATTTGATAAGTTGAATCTAAATTATTTAAACTTAATAATTTCATGAATATACTTTTTCTTGATTCTGGAGAATTACTTCTTAGAAAACTACTAATATTTTCTTGCCCTAAAAAGTGTGTATTTAAGAATTGTTCTATATTATTAAAATTAACATCAAAATCAAAAAAGTAATCCTTATCAATTTCTTGCCCATCTTTTATTACTTCTAAATTTGATTCATAATTATCTTCATTACCGAATTTATGAGAAATACTCTTACTAGTTCTTATCATTTGTAAACCATTGGAAAATTTCAACTCTACATATATTTCTCTTTCATTAATATTGCCATGTACAGGATGATAGAATTTTAAATGATGACTTTTCTTTAAATCAGTAGCATTATAATTACTATTATATTTTTCTAACCTAGTTATAGTATCCGTTAAACACCACTCTATCGCTTCAAAAAAAGAGCTCTTTCCAAACCCATTAAAACCATAAAAAATTACAAAGTCACTATCAAGATTTTTAAACACATAACATCGATCTCGATTTTCTTTATTCTCTCCAAAACCTCTAAAATTTTTTATTCTAACCTCTTGTAGATACATTTATCTCTATCCTACCTTTCATGACTAATTATTCAAAAAAATATCAATTTCTTTAACTCTCACTATTATATTATCTTCTATATAATCTTCATCGTGATTTACAATATTAAAACTATCCAGATAATTACTAGGAAACAGCATCTTTTCATACCGATCTTTTATATCTTTATTTTCCTTATATTTAATTATTATTTTTCTCGCTACGTATCTATCCCTTTCATAATCAGAAATTTTCTGTTCAATCATTTCCCCAGTATTAGGACCAATCTTATAAAAACATACTAAATATAAATCCCACAAAAATTGTGAAAGGGGGATATTTTTACTATCAACTTCCTTAATATTAATAGGGTTTTTAATTAATTGTTGAATACTTGATTTGAATTTTGGAATTAAATTATTAATAGTCTTAATACTATCTATTTTGTCTGTATTAAAAGCAACAATAAGTTTGTCATTTTCAAAATTATATATATAGCATTTTATTTCTTCTGTAAAATTTTTTTCAACATAATCATTTACTCCAAGGTACTTTAATATTTCTTTCAAATTTATCACCCTTTTAATTCATTTGAAAAATCGCATTGTTCTGTAGACTTTAGACTCAAACAGTGACTACATTTAAAATCCAAACTCTTATAATATTCTTGTATCTGTAATAGATTTCTAGTATCCGCAATATCAAAAACAATGTCAGAAATATTCTCTTTATCATATTTACATGGTTTACATTGCTGATCACAATCAAAGATAACAACTTCAGTATCATCCAGCTTTGGAAAATTACTCTTATCATCAATGTCATTAAAGAAAGTACCTAATAAGATATGTTCATTTTCTTTTTCTTCATTACTTGAAGTGCCCTTTAAAGCAAATTGATTATGATTTGTAAACTTTATATTATTAATTCCTTGTAAATCATTAAGAATAATCTGCCCCAAATCTTTTTTTGAGGTTACATTCAATTCGACAAAAGGTTTTAACATACTCATTAATAGATTGGAACTAGTTTCAATACCCATAATATATCGTTTTAAAACATTATCATATCCATGCACTTCTATTTCTTCGAAAAGTCTCTCTTTACTCTCTATGAGTATCTGCATAATTCCATCTTTAACGTCACTATAACCTTCCCTTTCTAGTCTTTGACTATATAGTTTTAAATTTGTGTTAATTATATCTATTGATTTTTTTATTTGATATTCTTCAATATATTTCAGTGTATATTCATGTCTATTATCTATAATTTTTATTAATTCTTCCTTATGAATTTCTATAATAGCTGTATTATATGTAGATTCAAAAAACCTTTCTAATACCACTTTGCAAATATAATCACACTCCTGTATTGTAAGATTTGAATCATACGCCTGTAAAACTTGATTAATATCGTTTTTTATTTCATCAATTATATATACTTTTGTAAAACAATCTTCTTCAAAATTAAAGCTTATGGATTTAATAAATTCACTTAATTCTTTATCAGTAAGAAATCTATCTGGATTAATATACTGTAAATATAAATCTTCATTCAAATGAATTTCATTTATTAAATCCTTATAATAGCTAGCATCCTCTTTATACTCAGTATGATGCTTTTCCTTGTAAGCTATATATACATCCTTTACAGGCTTCCTTTGTATACTTTCATAAACCAAACAATCCTTAATATAAGAAATATACTCAGAGTCCTCCTTAATATTTCTTGTTCCCCATTCTTCAAAAAACATTTTATCATTACTACTTATTTGAATATTGGTTTTAAATAAAAAAAGTGGTTTTTGACTAGAAGGACTATTTTTATACTCTTTGAAAATACAGGAAAAATTATACAAAGTATGACGGATAGTGTTAGAGTTTCTAGTGAAATTCTTCGCTTTATAAAATTTTGCTTCAATAGATAAATCATTTCCGTTATATACCCTTACGTCGGCCCCCTTCTCAATTGCCACAAAACTTTTTTTATTATCGTTTTTAAGTAGATTAACTAATTCTTTACACGCTAGTAATAACTGATAATAATATCCTGCGATGCTATGTTTTACATCGGTACTTGTTGTCGTCATTTACTTTTCCCTCACTTTAATTTCTTGCAAGTTAGCCTTTCTGTTAGTAAATACCGTTCTATACTTTGTTTACTGTAATAATATAAAGATATCACAAGTTACTACAAAATTTGCTATTATTCCCTGTTCATTTATCCATTTTTTACTTTTCGTTCCTGTTCACTTTATTTAAGGGAATTAAAAACATCCTACCAAAGGATGTTTACAATAAGAATATTATATGGTTTGAAATAAAGAGGAACTGTTTATAAAAAAGATAGAACAAAAGCCTCTCTTATAGAAAAGTTATTTTTTACAAATATTCTAAATAGAAGTCCATATAGTATTACTTTATCTTAGACATCAATTACTCAAGTTAGGTTAAAATAATTGAAGCCCCACTTTACAAATAGCTTTTATCAATTTAAACAATTTAACTTTTCCTTCTTGATTATAAATCTTGTTATGCTGCTTATGACGATGCTATAATCGTTCAGATCTTAGAAAATCACCTAAACATTCTTGTATTTATTTACTAATTAATTCACCATGCTCAAGAAAGTGATCACCGTTTGAAGAATACACAAAAGGTACTTTTAACATTTCACCATAACCAAATTGCTTGTTGAATCCCATGATCAATAGAATGCTTATTATCTTTAGCTTCAATTATCACAATCGATAAATTTATTTTATAAAAACAGTACCTAGTCAGCCCTTTTTTAGTTCCACAGGTGACAAAAAGACCACTCCCTTTAAACATTTTTAATTTTACAATGTCGACTCGTTTTGCAAATTGATTCATATCAACAAATAACTCTAATCCTTTCTGTTTTCCTGCTCTAATCTCACGATATATGACTTTTATTCCTCTGATAATAAGAAAAAGGGTTGCTCTTCACCTGAAAGCAACCCTTTTTATATTAATTCATGTAAATAATATACATTTACTAAATTGGAGTTTACTGTACACTTGTTTTCTTACAAACTACTTTTCCACTGGAAATTTTCAAGTAATTCACGAACTTCTAAAGAGAGGTATATTACTAAATCTTCTGGATTATAGAAATACTTTCAATTACGCTCATTTCTAAACTTTTAAACTTGTGATACTATATTCGTTATTAAACCTCCATTGTTTTAAAAGAAAAATAACCATGTTAACTACTTTCAAGTATAATACTATATATCAAAATCCATTATTTACCTTTATTATAAAAAATACTTTTAGGAGACGACAAATGGATGAATTACAAATTGCACTAGAAAAGGTAAAGCCAGCTTTAATTAATTTATTTAACATACCTGAAGAAAGCATCCAGGGGTACGGAAGAGTTCCAATCCAAATAGGTGGCAAAGTTGTTTGGGCAGATTTCGTAGTAAACTATTTCGATAAATTTTATAAAAAAAGAGCATTTTGTATAATCGAGGTAAAAAAGTGTAGTGATTCTAATCTAGAATTCGCTGTGCCACAAGCCGAATCTTATGCCCAAAGATTAAATGCTCCTTACTTTTGTTGCACAAATGGTGAAAAATACGATTGGTATATGACAGGTAATTCTCAAGGTGAATCTCTTGAATTAGAGACTTCTCCTACCTTACTGAAAGAGATGTTTATGAAAAAACCAAATAAAATTTACGCTTCTCCTTATTTATATGAAGCTTTAAATAATTTTGAAGCTCATATTAAAATGAAAGAGAATATATATCATGATTCACTCTGGCATCATGATTCCACTAATAAATTAAATAAAATACTGACTGATAACTTTAAATTAGATAAGAAACAAGCTATGTTAAAAGCTTTAGAAAAGTATACTATGAATTCAAGAGGGAAAAAGGAGTTACTTAAAAATCTCGATAATAATTATTCAAGATTTATTGCTCTACTTACTTATCTTTCTGATCAAAAAATACCTATTGAAACAAGAATAACAAATACAAATGGAAAAGGAACAGAGTATGGAATTGAAAAGGGTGGTATCTTCTTTATTTCACAATTATTAGCTGCTTTACATCCAATGAAATATACGGTAATTCAACCTGCAGCTATACATGCTATGCGAAGGTTTCAAATTACAGATATAGATTTGAAAGGTGAAGGAGCAAACGATTATCTATATTTCAATCAAATTTGCCTTGATTTGCTACCTTTATTCTCCAATCCATTTAACTTTAATCTATCATATGTACATAACTTTTTATGGCATTATGAATCTGAGTATATAAAAACCAATAAATGGATATGAAAAACGGAGTCATAAAAAATTTACCTTTGAGTCTTAAAAAACTAAAAATATCAAAATATCTTAATAACATTTAAGGTATAGAGGAGAAATTGTTAAAATATCTCCTCTCATTCATTTATAAATATAATTTCAGTAGTATTTTAACTAGTTACTAGGTTAATAAACTCGATATACTATTAAATAACATTTATGAATAAATCATATCAAGCGGAATTTTTTTTATGATCTACTTAATATAAGCTACCCCCAAACCAACTTTGAGCTTATTCACTTTTTGATTTACAATATTTTTTCATATGTTTGATCAGCTAACTATTACACAAAAATCTATTTTAAAACACTACTCACAATTTAACCAACGTTATTATGATTTCTTACTTATTATACCCGTCCATCAAATCTGTCGCGGTTTCATTAAAAATTTAATTCATTTTATGATTCATAAGACTATTAAAGATGTAAAATACATAAAGGCAAAAATAAAAAGAAATCGAACTATATAAAAATGCGACCGCCCGTAATAGGCGGTTTTTTCTGCGTTCATTAACGTACGTTACTAACGTATATTTACATAAGTTGAACTAGCCGTAATATAGTACGTATCTCCTTTCGAATTGTGCACTAGATTTTGAGGCGAACCATTTACATCGACCTTGGCATCGATTTTACATATTCTAGGTCAGTTTTCCTAGATAATTATCTAGCGAATTTAGGCCTGTACATGTGGAATAATCCCGCTGCAAACGGCTTATATACTCTAAAACGCTAGATACTCCCCCTACATCTTGAACCAAAGGTTTTTTCGGACACCTTGCGAGCCAAACTCCCAAAAACCTCCCCCGCCACTAAATAAAAAATCTAGTATCTGACAAATTTCTCCTTAGAGTCCGATCTTCTATTTCTAATCTCATGTTACACTCCTTCAAAATTAAAATATATGGCTCAATTTAATAAAAAATTTTAATTCTCTTAATGATAACTGAATACTTATATTCTCTATACTAATCTTCTATCAAAAAACTATAAACCTTATTAATAATAACAACTGTGAAGTCGTTTGAAGATTTGATAAAAGAGAATGAAGAGTTTGAAATCTAGTACGCCTTTGTTACGAACTATGTTGAACCAATGAATCGTAATCATTTCTGCAAACAATTGAAGGAACATTCAGAAAAGTAAGGAGTTACTATGAATGAAAATTCTCACCTGTTTCGACATACAGATAGTACAATATTTTTAGAAACAGTTGGGACCTGTCACTTGGTTACGCTTATATACTTAAGAAGATACGACGTACTCATTTATCGAAATAGGCGTTGTTTAATCAGCATGATAAGTATTCACTATCAAATTTTGTGATAACTAACCTAAATCGTACCAGAAAGATTACGCGATAACATGAATTAGGTAGACATGATTTAATAAAGTTCAACAACTGAACCTACGTTAAAATTAGCGTGAGTCTTTTTTCTTAAGTAATACCAAAATCTTCTTGCTCGTATGGTACAGATGCCCCTTTTACATGTACCTTATCCTATATTGGTAGTTAACCCTCTTCACGCTATCCACCTCACCTATAGTGTTACCGATATTCCGAGCTTGTAAGTATAATATAAAAAATTCTTCACTGCATTCTTGATGTAAGATAACTAGTCCGTTACTAAAAGTCAATTAATATATTTTCATTAACCAACATGTAGAATAAAGGAAAACTATAGAAAATAATGTAAAGTTATAAATATTAATGTTAAAATATACTCATGTTTTATAAAAAGATTAATAAGGAGTGTAATCCAATGCCAGTACAAAGAAGTGGTCCAGTTCCACCGTTTTATGAATATGTTACTAATAAAGCCTTAATTCCACACAACGGCGCTAATACCCAAGCAATCTCAAATTTAGGTGTACATGAGTGGGTTGAAATCCCTAGATACCAGAGGGGAATTTCTTGGGATATCGAAAATGTAGAAGAATTTCTTGGTTCTCCTTCTATACTATTGGGAAATGTCATTCTAGCTCAATTCCCTCATACAGGTCAGTTTCAAAATCTCCAAGCAGGTAATTACTTAATATTAGTAGATGGGCTACAACGTTTTTCCGTTGGTACAATGATTCTAGCTATATTACATTCAAAGATTTTTAGTACTGGTGCTCCTTTTCATTCTACTGATTCACAGCACTTCCCTAATCTCTTAGCAAGAGTATTTGCATTAGCTCCTGTTTATTTACATAATGACCATGAGTTACTTAATCACCCTAGAAACGCGATAGCCAACCAATATAGAAGTCTTAGAGAAAAGGTAGAGGGCTATATTAATGAGAAATTACAAAATGGTCAAGGATCTCAGCTGGCCGACCTAGTTCAAAATACTTTTTTAAACAGACAAGTAGCTGTAGATATCTATTTTAATTTTAGTGCTCCTATAGATATAATGAACACCTTCCTAGGGATTAATACAGTTAGGGTTGACCTAGGGCCGGTTGATCTATTACGTGCATTAATTATTGAGAAAGGTTCTTCATCAGGATGGTCTGCAATCGATATTGATGATGTAGAGAATGATTTTACAGCTATATTCACTAATAACGATAAACCTGATACAAGCCTTTTACCTTTTGTAAACGTAATATTGAGGTCATTAAGACGCAATGGTAGTCGGGTATTTCCATCTTGGGGTGGAACTCTACTTCGATCTGAAGTAGATGACTTTCTTGACTTCGTACAAACATTTAAGAATCCAGTACAAACCAATGGGTATTTCCAAGAAATTAAGGAATGTGGAAATATACCTTTCGCAATATTATTATCTTACTACTATATCCAGAATATTCATGCTGGTGCTCCTAGACCTTCCTTTTTAACGGGAGGAAATAATGAAAACTCAGATTTACATTCGTTACTAATTGCAAGCTATAGGGTTCTAATTGATGGCACGATTGGTCGAACAAGAACATTTGCTGAAAAGATAGTTGACGGTACTTTAACTGCATCTCTTTCAAATATTGCAGATGCCATTTCTAGACAATTTATTAATCGATCAGTAACTCAACAATTAGACCGTCTCTGGCTTCAATCAACATTAAATAAAGTTGATAAGAATAAAGCAAAGCGTATATTTAATGCCATGCTGTTACCGCATCACGGTTCTGTCAACCCATTTAATCCGATAGCTTTCGGACGTTCATCTATACATTTCCATATAGACCATCTTATTCCTCAAAGTCTTTTAGGAAGTGCTCAAGGCGATGAAGGAGAGACTCTAAGGAATTTTGCACCATTACCACAGAGTCAAAATAGGCTCGCAAAGGCAACACATTGTTCATCAAAATTAGCACCTGGACAAATCTATGAAAACTATCTATCAGGTGGATCGCATGTTCCTCACCCTTACTGCCAATGGCTTGTAGATAGTTACCATACGATCCCTTCACCGTCAGACCTTGATAGACCTGAGTTACTTGAACCAAATCAAACGCCCGATATTGGATCTCAACGAATTGAATATATAACTAATCAATTAATAACTAGAATTTAGAGATATAGTGAGAAACGACTTTTTTCAAAAGATCTAAGTATAAACAACGTTGCTCTCCAAGAATTAAGACTGCCCTTGAAAAAGGCGTTATTTTCATTAAATCAAGAAGAGCATAAGTGGGTGATTTTATACCCACTAAAACCTGATCCTAAAAAAAGATTTGAAATTGGTTAAACTTCACTTAAGAACTTGCTTTATATATTATGAATTGTGATAGGTAATCTTTTAAACGTCATCTTTGGATGGCGTTTTTTTATATGATCATCCAGTTTCAAAAATACATCTTTATTTGTTAAACTTATTAATTCAACATGTCTGGTAGTAGACTCCTTCGTTTTCAATTAATAAGTCTTAATGGTTGTTTTTTCATTTGATGTTTTAAATATAGCCCTATCATCAATACAATCTATAGCAACGGTAAATTCTTCGCCCTGATATAATTCAAAAATATTCCATATAGAAAAACTAATTTGTATTACTAGTCCATTTGAGGACCTTGAACCTGTATTCTCGCGTATTTTGTAAGTTTCTAAGTTAGGATAATAAATTATATCCACTAGCTATTTCTGCTTTAAACCCCAAAAGCAATTTCATAGTAACTACACGAAAAATATTTACTCTAATTAAAGTTTAGCCATAAAAAATTATATAAAATAAAAAAGTCGCTAATGCGACTCTAACTTACTCATTATTTCTGCGAGACTCCCTAGCAATGGTTACCTCAGATACATTTGGCTTGCTGAATTTCAGTACGACAAAACCTAAGTTTATATCGATTCCTTCAAAACAATTAGTTACTTTGTTCATAAGCACCACTCCCTTTCTTACAATTTTCGCTAGGAAAGTACGAGTACCCAAGGCCCCGCCAGACTTCGGGAGCGAAGCCTCACACAAGTAATGAGTTTATTTGATTATAACAGAAAATTCTTTAAATTGACATAACCTATCGCTTTTTTTCCATACTCTTTTCTAATTTTTTTACGATATCATTTTTAATCGAATTTATCAGACATAAATATAAAATAGAACAAGTGTATCAATTTAACTTTAAAAACTTAAATTCAAATAATCATCTCTAATTTATACCATATCCTCTTCTAAACCCCTTACTATTGTTGTACCTAGTCTCAAATATTTTCAACTACTTAAGAAAGCATAATTCTGCTTCTCCTGATACATTAGTCGATAGAAGAAAACAATCCCTATATTTCTTATTCTTTATTTTAAATCATGATACAAATATAATTCTACTATTATAATCAAACTTTCATTATCTTTTCGTAACAACATTATAATTTATAAAAAATAAATGGTAGCAAATACAACTTAGCTACCATTTCACTCTAGTACTTATCTACTTAAAAATTTAAATCTCACTATAAAATCTTTACTAGCGAGTATATCTTCACTGTCTTCATTTAATATAAGGGATTTATTTTCATCTACAACTTTAATAGATGCACTTGGAAATTCCTCTTGTAAATTATCAATAAATTCTTCTATAGTAGCAGTAAAAACATTTACATCCATATTTTGTGATACTTCATTGATTATGTTCTTCCTAAGAATAGTATTGTCTACTTCCTCAATAGTAATTTGAACTTGATTTATTGTTTCTCCTTGCTCTAAAAAAGAATTAATAATCCTAGTATGTAAAGTATATGCCAATAAAATTACCTCCATCCTCTATCTATTAAATCATAACATATTTTCTTTTACTTAGTGAATCAAACAAGTACAATTGATGGGATGTACAAAATTAAATTTACTTCTCCTCTGTATATCGCTGGTATATATCGATTCCTTATGAACAACTGGTGATTTAACTCTGGACCAACTATTTCCAATGCTTTTCGTACAACTGAATAAGTTTTCTCGGTTCTGGGCGAACCATTCAAAATTTGATTTTTAGATGAATTCATATGTAACACATTCTTTCGGATTTTCTGTGTTATTAGAATCAAAACGAATATTCTTCTTTATATCTGTAAGTAAATTATTACTATTATCTTTCCAAAAAACACTATTTATTTATATAATATATTTAACAAATACAAATAAAGGATTGTAGTTATGAGTAAACCAGAAGAAATAATTGAAGCATGGTGGCACTTGGAAACATTAACACCAGGACAAATTCAAACGAAATATTTAAAAGAGCCTATAGCAAAAAAATATTTAAAAAAAGAAAGTTATGTAAAAAAGTTTTCACTATTCAAAGATGCGGAAACGATAGAGTTTCCACAAATTTGGCAGCAACTTGAATTAAAAACAGAGCAAATTCAGAAACGCTTTGGTTTTTATGGCAATGTATATTACGAACATGAATTAACTCAGTATCAACGCTATTTACACAAAGTGAAAGAAGAGATTATTAATCCCTCTTTTACAATCTGTTTTAGCTATTATGTAGAATTTGATAAAGATGGTAAATACATTGATGAATCACTTTTCATCCCCTATTTACAGCTCTATATTAAATTAATGGAAGAGCATGGTGGACTACAGGATGTAGACTTTATGCAATTGTATAATGAGCATAAATACCTTTTAAATACACAAGCAAATGCAATTAATGGCGGTCTCTTCAATGATCAATGGTTAGATGAATTTAACAAACAGTTCAAACAATTTTTTGGAGCTTTACCACGCGCAGAAATTTATGTATTAGAGTGTATCTTAAAACAAGAACAAGATGAAGAAAGTATGAAATTTAATAGCTTCTTTACAGAGGACTTACTGTACGCGAAAAATGATTTAAACGACACACTAGCAACATTTCTAACACCTGCATCAAACCGTCAAGACATTAATGAAAATCGTGAATATATCGAATATATTCTACATCCAGATCGCCTTCCCTTAGGAAGATGGCCTTCGCCAATTAAGCATCGATTATCATTAATGCAACAGGTAGCTGTAAATGAATTTTTCGTATCAAATACTCCTGTCAGCTCGGTAAATGGTCCACCAGGAACAGGAAAAACCACACTGTTACAAGATATATTTGCAGAAATTGTTGTAAAGAAAGCAGATGCAATGACTCGATTTAGAGACAATGTTAATGACATGATAAAGAAAACGAGCCTTAAAGAAAAAATTCCACATCTATTTAAAGAAAATGAAGAAGTAGAGCGTTTTATTTATGAAATTGCCCCATCCATTCCAAAACATGCAATAGTCGTTGCATCAAGTAATAATGGCGCAGTTGAAAATATTTCAAAAGAATTACCTCAACAAAAGAAAGTTGATGGATGCTTTTTAGAAGAATTAATGACTTATCAATACGCCCCAAAAACAGCCAAAAAAATGATTAGTCAGGATAGCTGGGGACTATTTTCAGTAGCACTTGGTAACAGTTCTAATATTAAAAAAGCAGCACAACAATTACTAAATCGTAAATTCAGTGTAATGACTGAATGGAATAAATCAAAAGCAGCTCGTGATGAAGCAAAAGAAAATTGGAAAACAATTTGTGATGAATTCATTCAATTAAAAAATGAGGTAGAAGCAGAGAAATATGCCATCTTACAAATGATGGCAGGACGTAAAGAGGCAGATGAAACACTACGACAGTCGACAGATGACTTTTGGAACGTTTCAAATTACGAAAAACGTCAGCAAAGTGTATTATTTCAAACAGATAATTTAAACATTAAGCGCTCAAAATTATTTATAAAGGCAATTCATGTATTAAATCACTTTATTCTCATTCATGGTGAAAAATTACGTGCGGCATTATCTATATTAGAAAAGAAAAACACATTAGATTTAAACCAAAAAGAATCAATTGAAAAGCTCCATATAATGTGGCATACTGTCCACTGTTTCTTCCCTGTTGTGAGTACAACTTTTGCAAGCTTTGCATCTATGTATCGCGGGATTGACAAAGACTTTATACCCTATTTAATGATTGATGAAGCTGGTCAAGCTGTACCCTCACAGGCAGTCGGTGCTTTATGGCGCTCACAAAAGGTAATGGTTGTAGGTGATCCGCTGCAAATCGAGCCTGTGGTTACAACAGACAATACGATGTTAGAAGATCTACGTAAAATTTATAACCTTGAGGAAGATATATTAGGCATCAAGTGTTCTGTTCAATCTGTAGCAGATCGCAGCAATTATAAAGGTTCTTTTGTCCAAGATAATCGATGGATTGGCATGCCCCTTTGGGTACATCGTCGCTGCTTAGAGCCTATGTTTTCAATGGCCAATGAATTAGCTTACGGTGGAAAAATGGTATTAGGAAACGAAGGAATAGGAAAAAGTGAGTGGTATGATGTTAAAGGGAAGGTAAGTACTCAACAATTTGTTAAAGAACAAGCAGTAGAGCTTGAACAAAAATTAGAAGTGTATTGGAAACAAAGGATTCAATACCAGCTATTAATGAAAATGTGGGAACTTGCTGGAAACGAACCAGCAATGGTATTAAAAGAATTGTTTTATGAACACTTTATGGCACAGCCAGAAACTTCAACAGAGCTAGACGTACTATCTCTCCAAGAATTATTCAAACAATTTATTTCGTACAGCCCACAGCTACGCTTGGAAGAATTTGAAAACCTTTTAACATTAATTGCAGATAAGAAATTAAAACCACCTTCCATCTACATTATTACTCCTTTTACGGCTGTTAAAAACGAAACAATAAAATTCTTAAAAAGAAAAGACAATTGTTGGACGCTACTACTAAACACATTAACACGAGAATTACGTCATGATGGTATTGATGAAGCTGCCGAAGCATATCGAAAACTATTAATAAATATTGCACAACAAGAAAATGATTGGTATAAAGATTGGGTAAGTGACAATATTGGAACCGTTCATACATTTCAAGGGAAAGAAGCAGAAGTGGTTTTCTTCATTACAGGTACAGATTATACGAAGAAAACCGCTGCAGAATGGGCGTGTAAGGAACCCAATATTTTAAATGTTGCAATCACACGCGCTAAGAAAGAATTTTATATAATTGGAGACCTCCAATTATTAAAAGAATATCCAAATTATCAGATCATATTAAATAACCAATTAAATACGTAAACATTCAATATATGCACACACATGCCGAATAAAATACATTTCATATTACTTGAAATAGTAATATGAATAAATAATTCTCTAAAATCAAAAAGATTTAATTCAAAACTAAACTTACAAATAACAATAAAGGATACGAACAAAATTCGTATCCTTTATTATTTCAGAAACTGATAAGACTATTAAAAAGCTTTTTGAGATATTAGATACAATTTAGAAATTTATCTCTTTACGTTCCCTCTTCTCTTTTTACATTAACCTACACTTAAAAAAATAATAAAAAAGAGTGCTATTAAAATATGCACTCTTTCAAAAGGCTTTACCAATCTCGATGGTCACCATGTTCATGCTCACGATCGCGGTCATGATTACGTCTACGACGACACTCATCACAATCACAGTCACGTCTACAATGACAGTCGTTAAAATCGTTTCTTCTTCGTCTACGGCCGCAACCGCAAAATACTAAATCATCCCAAAATCTATTACAATCTCGAGAATGTCCAAAATTATTATTCCATCCCATAGATATGATTCCCTCCTCTAAAAATAGAATTCATCATATTCTATGATTAAAAGGTAGAAAGAGTTTGTTTACTAGTCTATGTTTCAAACTAATAATATTTCAATTTGCAAGTCTATCTCACTCCTTATCTTTCCTTAACAACAAACAAGACGCCACCCAGATCATGAATTGCTATTGGTTTAATCATTAACAAGTATATCTGGTCCCTTCTTCAACATGTACGAGAAACCCGAATTGAACTACCCCCACTTTCACTTCGTTTAGAAGTGAAAGTGGGGGTAGTTCAATAGTACAAGATATAAATCGTCTGTTTGAATTATATAGTTGAGAAGGAATGCTTAATAAAGAAGGAGGATTATGATGAAATATCAAACAATATTTCCCTCATTAAAAAAATCGCTTTTTATCTTTATCCTTTCTTTCAGTATGTTAATTTTCACACTCCCTGCCTCTACCTTTGCACAATCAAATGACAATGTAATTTCTGGTGCAAATTACTATGTATCTCCAACAGGAAACGACCTCAATCCCGGTACATTAGATCAACCTTTCGCTACCATTCAAAAAGCTGCTAACATCGCTAAAGAAGGAAGTACTATCTACATAAGAGGCGGAGTTTATAACCAAAAAGTTCGTGTCACTCATTCTGGTTCCTCAGGAGCACCCATTACTTTTCAAAATTACCAGGATGAAAAAGTCATTCTCGATGGTTCTAAAGTCAAGTTAGAAGATGATGGATTATTTACAATAGAAAACAAGAATTATATTCAAGTAAAAGGATTAGAATTTCGTAATTTAAAATCAACGAAAGTTAACGAAACCCCTATTGGTATTTATATTACCGGAACAGGAAATTACATTGATATTAGAAATAATTATATCCACCACATCGAAGCGAATGTAAAGAATGGAAATGCACATGGTATTGCTGTCTATGGTACTTCATCTAGTGCACAAAATAATTTAAATCATATTGTGATTGATAATAACGAAGTAGCAAATTTGAAATTAGGATTGAGTGAGGCTATTGCTGTGAATGGGAATGTAGATTCCTTTGAAGTTACCAATAACAAGGTACATGATAACAACAATATTGGAATTGTTCTTATTGGACATGAAGGAGTATCTCCAGTAGCTGCTTTAGATCAAGCACGAAATGGAGTTGTCCGTAATAACATTGTGCATCACAATTCATCCATCAATAATACTAGTTATAATGAATATTCAGCTGATGGTATTTACGTGGATGGCGGGAAAGAAATTATCATTGAGCAAAATCAAAGCTATGAAAATGATCTCGGTATTGAAGTAGCCAGCGAACATGCAGGAAAAAGCGCAAGCCAAATTACTGTTAGAGACAATACAATATCCAATAATATCATGAGTGGCATTGCAATTGGTGGATATGATAGTCAGCAAGGATATGCTGAAAATAACACGATTACAAACAATGTGATTTATAAGAATGATACAAAAGATCAAGAGAGTGGCCAAATCGAATTAAATTATGATACCCGAAACAATGTAATTACCAATAACCAAATCTATGCAAGTAATAGCCGTATTTTTATTAGCAATAATTTTAATAAAAACACTGGGAACAAACTTGATTACAATCATTACTATGGGGAATTCGATCAAAGTAATGGCTTATGGCAATGGAAAAGAAAAACATATAAAGGATTTTCATCATATCAAGCAAGTATGAGTCAAGAAGGAAATGAACAACATAGTGAATTTAGTAAATTATCCCCTTCGTTCTAACAAATTTTAAAATTAAACAAATCTACTAAAACAACATTGCCTTAGCTCACTTCAACTCCCCTCCCTTATAATATCAAGGATGATTTAAAAGTTGCAGTTTCAATGGTAAATAAAAAGACTCCACTTTGAAAAAAGTTTAATTAAAATGGAGTCTTTTTATAGAAATCTATATTCAGTTTTTATAAAAAAGATTGTTCAAAATTCATGAGCATATCTATCATATTCATTTACTCATACATGAACTATTCTTCAAACCAAAACAAAACTTCAAGAGATGCTTTTAAAACCTTCGCAATATCATAAGTAAGTTTGAAGGAAGGGTTATATTTTCCATTTTCGAGATTACCAATTGTTTCTCTTCTAACACCGACTTCCTTGGCTAAATTTTCTTGAGACATATTTAGCTTTACTCTATATTCTTTCATTCGAGTCTTAAGTGGCATCTTACATCCCTTTCTTTTCTCTACGCTCAAATATTTCTAAATTGATTAGGAATGTACCTAAAGATATGAACACTGAAATTATAACGAAGAACCGAATTATATGTAAACTTTCAAAAATAAAAACACTTAATAGCAATGTAGCGGCACCCCTATAGTAAGTATCTTTCCACAAAGAAAAGACACCCTAAGGTGCCTTTCTCCGACTTGATAACCACTTTAATTTTAATATTATGTATTGGACTTTCATCCAAAGATAATTCTAACATATTTTCAGAAAAATGAAAGCGGATTCTTTAACTTACTTAATTACTTTATCCATAACCTCTTTATATTTGTTAAATTGGGCATCTTCCATATCACCGTTCATTTGTATAAGAAAGTTACCTTTTGCGTAAGTATGAGAAAATAGCATTTGATTACCATTGCCTAAATCATCATAGTATTTCTTAGCTTTTTCAAGATCTTCTTTGTTTTTAAACTCAAATATTCGACCGCCACTATCTTCACCTAATGCTGGAACAAGAATGCGCTTTGCTTCTTTTCTAGTATTTCCAAATTCTTTTTCTGGTAGGTCACTAGGATTTTCAGCTTCTAATCCTGCGGCTTTAAATTCTTCAATTACCTTACCAACCGTGACATTACTTGTCATTGATTTAACGCTGTCACAAGCAGCTAAACCGAATAATAATAGGGCACCAATAAGTAATACTGCTAATCTTTTAAACATAGTTGTTCATTCCTCCTAATGTAAATAAATCCGTATATATAATAACAAATTATTAATTTATATATTGTCATATATTGTCGAATGAAAATAAAAAAAGGGGTTACCCATGTTCTAAAATTAACAAGACTTATAATAAGCATTATAATGCAAAGGATACAACCTATAATATCAATGCTAAGAAATAACTTCCCCTTTATTGTTTTCATTCATAACTATTCCCTTCCAGATGCTACCTTAAATTTGTAATTATTAATATAATAATATATAATTTAATTTTTAACTATTTTTACATTTAATTACTTTTTTAGTTCTGGTGCAACAAATACCGTTATTGTGTGCACCCGGATAGCAAGATAGCAATACCCCCTGAAATTAAAATTAAATCTGAACAGATTGAAGAATCCACTACAAAAAATCTAACGAAGCAAAAATAAACAACATATAGATTTGAATTATATTTCTCAACAACGAAAATTACTTAATGTGGTAAAAAATAATCAGGTTGGCACCCAATACCATATTACGATGGTTCCAGTCGCAGGAAGGCACCTTTGGGTGTCTTTTCTTTTGTTTGAAACATATTCTGGCAAAATACCTGTATCTTTGTTAATTTACGACTCACATAAACCAACAAACTTCGTATATATAATTTGTTACCCTAAATAGGTTGACGATACGAACAGTTATAGGAGGATTTTGTGAATGGTAAAAACAGCTTGTGTAAGTATGATTACTGGAATTCTTTTAATATGTTCAACAGGATGTGCCACTCAAACTGATTCTATTACAGCTAAAACTCAATCAATAGATGATGGCACATATACAACAAAAGAGATCACAGACGCATTTCCTGTAGGAACATCCATAACTAACTACATTCAAAAAGAAGAAAAACTGAACGTAAAACATATCACCAGTATTACACTTACAGATGGTGGCGTCGGTAGAGTCCTGGAAGCAACAGATGGTTTTGTTGTCGTATGTGGGGATAAAAAAGGAATTTTTGATGTGTTAATATTTAAAACCATGGAAGATGTAAAGAAATATGAACAGAGTTTAAAGCGATAATTAATATCCTTCTTATGCCTTTTACACAGACATTGTCCTCTAGCTCTTGCTATGACTTTTTCTAAGTACAGTATAATTGCGTCATGAATACACACACGTTATAATAGTCACCTAATTACATATTAAGAGGTGCAGAAAATGAATAAAACAGAATTAACAAAAGTAGTAGCAGAAAAAGCTGAACTTACACAAAAAGATGCTACAGCAGCAACACAAGCATTATTAGATACAATAACAAATGCGCTAGCAAATGGAGAGAAAGTACAGATTCTTGGTTTTGGTACATTTGAAGTACGTGAAAGATCTGCACGTACAGGACGTAACCCACAAACAGGTGAAGAAATGCAAATCGCGGCTTCAAAGGCACCTGCTTTTAAAGCAGGAAAAGAATTAAAAGAGGCAGTGAAATAATTACACATAGTCAAAAGGCTTTCCACGCCCTAGCTTTGCCCCCTACCCTTCACATATCCTGTTTTGGCTAGCTAATCTGGTTTGTTAAGGGGGGAAAAGAGCAGGAGGGCAAAAAAAGAATCCTCTAAAGACCAGGATTCTTTTTTTGAAGTATCGCCTATTGTGAAGTAATTTTATAAGAATGTGTAGTAGAGGGTTATAGCAAATCCGATATTGAACTACCCCCACTTCTAAACGAAGTGGGGGTAGTTCAATATAAGTACCAAAACTCATTACCAACAACAAAGTAGCCTAAAAAATATTAAGCATCCTTTATTATCGATATTATTAATGTCAAATAAAAAAAGAAGAGAGAAAACATTCTCTCTTCACCAATAATATTTTACAGAGTAAGTAGGGTAAAAAACTATATAAAGATGAACCACGAAAATACTTTACCTAGTGAATTATATCATAAATCACTCTAAAAAATACATATCACATACAATTTTGTTTTATTTATGACAAAATTGTTAAATATTTGAACACAAAAAAGGCTTTATATCTAAATGAATAGAAAGGTGTTGGTGTGGTAATAAAATTTAAGGAGGCTTTCTATTATGTTTTCAAAAAAACAAAAATTATTAACAGTAGTTACAACATTAACATTAGGGTGCGGATTTACTTTTGGCTTAACACCTGCTTCTGCGGATACTGCCAATAACACTTCTCCAATTAAGGAGGAACAGGTACGAATACAAATACCTTTCACGGGCTATGTTATTTCAGCAGACGATAATTACTTAATTGTTGCTGATACTTTTACGAAAGAAGAAGCACTTTATTATCAGAATAATTGGTGGGAGCTAGTTTCCCAAAATAAAATTTTAAGAGTACCTGTATCCAATGGTGAAAACTACAAATTAGGTGAAAAATTAAACGTATACGCTGCTGCTTGGACTTACTCTTTACCACCAATCGCTATAATGCCAACAATTGAAAAAGTAGTTGATTAAATACTGCTTATCTAATAAAAGAAACATTGCCCTAATTAGAGCAATGTTTCTTTTATTCATTTGGCATTAGAAATTGAAATGGAAGAGAATAGGTTTGGAATGCTATTCTCAAAAGCTAATGTAAATGAAGGGATTAATTCATGTATTCTTTCTTGCTGTGATCTCTTATCTACTTCTCCAAGTTCTTTCAAAAGTTCTTTCCCTTCCGAAGACTCATCTACATTGATTAACATCCTTAACATATCTGAGTTAATGATCTCATGAGGCGAATGAACTAGCCCATTCATCATTATATATTTTTGGAGCATGGATGAATTACCCTCATTCGCTTGCTTTACAGCTTGTTTAAGATATAAATCAAAATATTTCTGTGCAAATTTCACACCTTTTAGTGGAACGGCTCCTACATGTTCAACACCATTCCAACGTAAATCCGCAATTGAACTCAGCCACCATGCCGGCTCAATAGCTTGTTGCATACGTTGCAGCACTTTACGTTCGAATCCAGGTTTATGAGTAGAATGTTCTTTTAAACAAGTATCTAACATTTCAGCTTCAATGGCAGCTACGGTCATCCCCTGTCCATAAATGGGATCAAAGTTACAAAAAGCATCACCTAACACTAATAATCCAGATGGCCAATTTTCCATTTGTTCAAAATGTTGACGAGTTGACTCCTGCGCTCTAAATCCTCTTGGGACACTAATTGGTTCTAACTCTTTAATTAACTCTCTCATCATAGGGGTAACTAAAGAATCCAGTTCTTTTTCATATTCTTTTGAATTGGTTGGTGGATAGTGCGTACCTCCAGCAACAAATAGTAGCGCTTGAGCTATGTTATCTTCAATATATAATAACCCTACAGCACCAACGTTTTTAGCAGGATCGCCTTCAGAAATTGCACTCAATTTCTCTTTGATATGTGAAGGTACTTTATAATATCTCGTGCTATATCCAAAATTCACCTTTAAACGTTCTGGTTCTGGAACATCATATCCCATAGATGTAAGCCATTTATTGAGTTTAGATTGACGACCACATGTGTCAACTACCAAATCGGTTAACACAGTTCGCTTTGTTTTTAATTCGTCTCTTTCTTGAATATTAATTCCAATAACACGCTTGTGATCAGACGAAGCTAAAAGGCCTGTCACCGCTTGCTTTGAATAAAAATGTACATTAGGAATTTCTTGCACACGTTGGCGGATTGTCCATTCTAACAATGCTCGACTGCTCGCTGCACCTTTTCTTTCTATAACTAGCTCAAGTGCCCCATAGGGAGAAAATCGAATCATTTTATCATTCTTGACATTATGGGCCCCTAGATTTAATAAATCATCAACATATCCAGGAAAGAAACGGTTCATAATTATTTCTCCGCGTGGTAATACACGATGAGGATGAAAGTCTTGGGGTGTACCTAGACGTTCAGATGGTTTTTGAGGTAACTCATCTTTTTCAACAACTATCACTGTCTCAAAATAACTAGAAAGCACGCGTGCAATAAGTAAGCCTGCAATACCAGCTCCAATCACAAGTGCCTTTTCTCTTTTTTGCTGTTGATATAGTAATTGACTATCCATCAATAATCTCTCCTCTTTCTAAAAAGTATGTTTGTTCAGCATGAATCTATTAAAACTTTTCCAGAAATCAGAATAAACAAATGATGATTCTTCATTACTTCAGTAAGGAGCACGTTGATATAATAGTTTATATAGGGAAACAAAAACAGATACATTTCAAAACACTACATTCTCCCCCTATTTCAAGTGAGAAATAATTAACGTGATCATTAGAATTGTAGTATCTGATAGCACCGGTCTTAAATATTTTGTTTTTTCGATTATCAATGTGTCAGTAAACCCAGCACATTTATCGTTATACTTTCAAGTTTAGTTCTCTTAAAATATATATGTTTATATTTTTTAGATATACGATTTTAAATCCTTCTGAAAACCCAATAGACAAATGCTAGTATCATTCCATTACAGAATTCACCCTAAAATAGTAATCTGTTGAAAAACTCACTTTAACGAACAGGTACCTTAATTAGATAACTTTATTATCTCTGCAAAGGTATTACAATTTTAAATACGTTTTTCAATCCTTTGAATTTAACAAAACAATTCATTTGAATAATAAGATTTTACTGCATGATAGAATACCTAAAGCGCTGTTGGTATTTCGTTTCATTATGCCCTATTGGGATCTGCCTCCAACATTCATATTATTAAAATTACGTTAGTCCAAGTCAGAAAAAGTACATTTAAATGAGTATCTTTTTAACAAAATTCAAGTTCATATAACCTGTATAAATGCCTACCGCTTATAATAGTTTTTTTAATACTGCTTTATTCCCCCTTTAATATTTTTTATAATTTGCACCTTAAATGTATCACTTTTATTACCCTTATAAATATTTAGGGTTTTTAGAAATATTTATTTGATTTTTAGTAATATTAGGATTCTATTTTATCAAATAGAAACTAGAGGGTTTGAGAGAAGTATGTAATAATGCATAATAAATCAATCAGATATTATGATATACTTTCAAAGAGCTGATACAAAATTTCTTTAGATTGGAAAACTAAAGTCTTATCTACCTATTTGTGGGGACGCCTTATGGCGTCTTTTCTTTTTATTATAAAAAACCCCCAAGCATTCATATGCTTAAGGGTTTATCAATTGAAAGGTAGAGCTGTTTGGAATTCTTTAAATTAAGAACAAAGTGGGATTACTCCTAAACCAATTAATAAAGCTGCAGCAAACGCTGGAATTGGCGCAGGAATCTCGATACCTTCTACAACTAAAAAGTATTGACCATTTACTAATTTAAAACAAACTAATTGCATGGCTAATCCTCCCTTCTGTTAGGATTAATACATTATATTAAATAATCTTATTATTGATATAATTAAATAGTTTGTTTTTAGAAAATGGGTAATCAATATTCCGGGGAAGCACATTAAATGATCTCTCCCTTATTTTCAAAAGGACCTGCTCAATTCATACATAAAAACATAAGGTAAAGTGAACCCATTAAAACACATGGAATGACCCCTAGCCTTTTTCTCTTATCTAAAGGAGGAACTATTATTATGGGATATGGTGGTAGTTGCGGCGAAGGCTGCGGTTTTGTTGGAGGCTTTGCTTTACTCGTTGTACTCTTTATACTATTAATCATTATCGGATGCAGTTGCTTCTGCTAAAAAACTATTAGAAAAGGCACCTTAGGATGTCTTTTCTTTATGCGTAAGAACCTCGCCATCTTATGGAAATGGCGAGGTTCTTATCTATATTATTTATTATCTTGTTCCAGGCTTTTATCAAGATTAGAATTACCATCATTATGGTAACGTTGATAGTTCTCTTCATGTAGCCTTTGTTGTTCTTGTTCAACTTTATTATCATGATCAATTACCTTAATAACAAAAAATAATATTACGATTACAAACACTACAAATGGGATGAGAGCAGTTTTAGAAAGCTCCTTTAAATCCTCCTTTGCTTGTTGCTTTTCTTCTCCTGTTGAAAAAAGATAAGCAAATAAAGTTATTATAAATGCAAAAAAACCGAAGAGTATTTCTACAACTGCAAAAATAGCATCTAACATTACTTATGTATCCCCCTAATATTACATATATGCATTACTAATTAACCAATAATTCCCTTACACATTATATCAGCTAGAGTACATGGACATACAATAAATTATTTGTATAGTTAATTTTATTAATTAACATACATTACTGTACGATAATTCGAGTCGTCCGAAGACCCCTTAAGTTTTTTTCTTTATGGAAAAATCCCCACACATTGTGTAGGGACCTTTTTTTCTTACCATTTAATTTTTGTTGGATTTAACTTGGAAATATATCCACGTACTAATTGTTTTTCGTTACTGTCATAGATACCGATATCACCAGAGAAATTTCCCCAATATTCCCCTAAATAGTCTTTTGATGGTGCTTTCAAATCTACATTTAATCCCATAGCCCCAAAACTTGCCACTTGGCGCGCTGCTATGTCGCCTACTTGTTGCGCTCTTTCTTTCGTTGTTCCAGCTGGAACGATAACAACAATTCGAGTTAAACTGTCTTTTGCTTCAATATGGATGTCTTGCGCCTGTGCAGCTACCTTTATTCCATCCTTTGCTGTTTGGATGCCTAATTGGCTTAATTTCACATCTTTATTACGCGCTCCCTGGCCTTGTGCTGTCATCGATTGTTCCACTTTTTCTTGTGCTTATGCCTCATTTAACCCGCTGACTTTTGGTTGTTCAACAGGAGTTGACTCCACTTTTTGTTCTTCTTTAACTGTTTCTATTGCTACATTTTCATGCTGTTTTGACTTATCCGTCGATTGTTGCACAGTTACTTTCCTATCTTCTTGCTGCTTTTCTGCCTGAAATGCTTTAACTTTTTCTTTTTGTTCCTCTTTCTTAACGTCTTGCTCTATTTTCGCTTCTTCATTACCACACGCTGCCAATAATAAACCTGCTGCAATTGTTAAACCTGCTAATTTAATTGCTTTCATAATAAATACCGCCTTTTCATAATTTAATTCTTTCATCTGTATAAACGACCTCAGCTACAAATATTAACTTTGTACCACATATCTGAATCATTTAAAATGCAAAATATTAATATTCAAATTTTTATATTTAAATATTAATTTTATAATCTATTTTCAATCAAAACAAATTAATCTTCGCATAAAACGTGGAAGCCATTCTTTTAAATCGATAGTGATAAGGTACCGTCACATCACCATCAAGCTAACAGAACAGATTACCTTCTAAACGAAAATTTTGTGGCTTTTTTAGCGCGGAAGTTCATTATTATCATTTTTTATGTTCCTTAACTTGATAGAGGTGTGGTGGATCCCTTTTTTAGAAGTAAATACTTCTAAAACCTTGAAGTATTTGAAAATCAATTTTATCTGCTTTTGTCCTTTGAATTATAAAATCTAATCCATTTTTGGTATTATCTGCATATTTAGGCATCGCTTCAAGAGTATCTGTCAATGGTTTGTTGAAATCGTCCCAATGTATTGGAATAACAAGCTTCGGTTGTACTTTTCGTACAGTTTGCTTGTAATACGTATTTTGGAAAGTACTTTCCTGCTTTCCTAATACCCCTATTCCTAAAAACAAGACATCAGCTCGAATATCATCTAATACCCCTTCTATATAGTTAGCACTTGGTTTAACAAGGAAAGCTTTATTATTATGTGTAATTAAGTAATCATAAGAAGAGTCTTCATGATAATCTAGGGCTTTAGCAGGTTGTTTAAGTGGCTTTTTTATTTTTTCTCCTTCATCAAAGGTTGGTGAATGTTTCGATGGAAGGACAGTAACAGTAAAATCACCAAACTTCATAGCCTTATTTACTTCATATACAGACATCTGGTTCTTATTTATATCACCACCAATACCTATGTTAATTGCTGATTCTGAACCATATACATGTGTTCCAGTTCGTTTAGCTATATAAGCTAAATCAAACGCATGATCATAGTATGTGCAATAAATAATCCCTTAAGTTTATTATTATCAACCCCTATTTGATTAAAAACTTTATCCACAGTATCTTCATCTGTTTTTATATTGCTGAACAACATTTTTGGTAAGGATGGCCTAGAAATAAAACCATCAATCATTAATTGTGTATTTCCATCATCAAATAGTAAAGATGATGTTCCTAAAAATGTGACCTTTACCTCACCTTGATTCAATACTTTTTGTGTTGTTTTTGGAGCATAATACTCCCTGTATTGTTGAATATCTGCTGAAGGTGTTAAAAACTTGTAATAAACGAAAATAGAAGCGATTATTACTAATACTAGTAATCCTATAAAAAACACCCTTAAATTTTTTCTTAATGTGTATTTCAAAAAACATTCTCCTTTCTAGACAAAAGATATTATTGTTTGCCTGTGCTAAATCCTCCTACTTGAGGCTACCACAAAGTATCTATAAAATTAAAAAAACGCCATCCTTTCTTATGATTCTACAGAAAGAATAGCGTATTTTTTCTTTTTATGGATACATTTTTTAGCTCGATAACGATGGGGTGTTGCCTCAAATATAATTATTTTATTTACATGTTTCTTTTAAATTTGTTTCAAATCTTTTCATAGGTTGGTATACAAGAACGTGTAGTGATAAACCTATCACTGCAGTAATGTTTAAAATAATACTTATAATCATTAAAGACCATTCTATAACTGGAGAAAAGTATCCATTCGTACTTAACGTAGAAGAACTTATACCAAGTATTAAAATCACTATTAGTAAAGGTAAGTTTTTAACCAATTTGAATCCTCCTTTAAATGTAATATCTTTATATTATTATATCACACACTAGTTTATGTAATTAATATAAGATAGTTATCTATGGGCAATTTCACATTTTTTTGTTACAAGTTAGCACAAAATTTCGTTCTGGAGTACTATAAAATTTCAGCTTGATGGCGATGTGGTGCTATCCCAACCCTATCAAGCTAAGAAATTCATTGTACCCCAAAACAAAAAAAGATAAAAAAATAATAAAAAGCTTATCATTAAGTGCTAAAAGATAAGCTTTTTTATCTATACGTATTAAGTTTTATTTGATTTCTTCCATGCTAATACTGTAATAAGATATTGAATACCAAATAAGAAAGCGAAAAGTATAATAAATCTTGCTATTACTGATAACCATCCAACGAAATCTTCAGGTAAGTTATATTTGTATGTGGTAGTACCTATTGCGACAAAACATAAAATAAAGGTATTACTCATTTTTTCTTTTAACTTTTCATTTAATTGTTCTTTATTATTAATATCTGTTTCATAAATACCAGTCAAAATAGATTTAATAAAAAAGAATATCATATAAAAAATTATAATGGCTAATGAAGCAGCCCATTCTAAAAATGGACGGTGTAGATATGCTCCTCTTATTATAAAATCAACAAAAGCTATAAATAGGACAATAATTCCAGATTGAGCCCAAATTTTCATTTCAATTTGTTGAATTCTTTCATCTGGATGTGTACTGAGTGAAAAGCATTTTTTTAGTTTTTCCACTTTAAAATTCCTCCCAAAATAATTTATCTAATGTTTTAGCTATATGAATGCAAAGGTTTAAAGAAGGGTTATAATTATTACTTTCAATAATACTAATGTTATGTCTTGTAACATTTACAATATCGACCAACCCTTGTTGGGTCAGACCTTTTTCAACCCTTGCAATCTTCACTTTACTTACGGACATTAAATACACCTCACTTGTAAACATAACTTCTTACCATAAATCTTATATTTTATATATTAAATTATTAAAAACATAAATGCAATATATATTTTACATTAAGTCATGTATAAGTTGCGCAATTCCATGTTTTTGTATTTAAAACTATCCTACAAATATTAAAACAGGCAATTCTTTCTGTAGAATCATAGCAAAGGATGGGTTTTTTATGTCTGTTTCTGTATATGATAAATTAGAACTATTTGTTCAAGAGATTCAAAGTTTTTTATCTCCAAATACCTTACAGTATCTTGCTAGAGATGTTGGTTTTGTGCAACGAAGCAGTAAGTACTAAGCAAAAGATTTATTAGATTTATGTGTATGAGTTGACCAAAATCTAGCTATGACTTCTTTAACTCAGTTATCCAGCTGTATAGAAGCATCAACAGAAGTACTCATCCGTCCGGAGGGACTGAATCAACGTTTTAACAAGGCGGCCGTACCGCTACTATTTTTACAGCATCTACTTTTTGACAAAGACAGGCCTATTTTCTCGTTTTGAAGATATTTGCTATTGTTAGCTTGATAGTGATTGGGTAACTTCAGCATTTCGAAGAAAACTCTCGCTAAGAAAAAATAAAATGAGCCGTCCATATGGACAACTCATTTACATGATTTTCGTTATTAGGAGCTATTGCAAACTAATTCTATTTTGAGTAAGGTCAATCTTTGTTTTGTTTTTCTAACAGTTGAATAACTTTATCTAACTTTTGCTCAACTGAATCTTGCTTTTTGTGATTACTAGAATATCGAATTATACGTATAATCCCCCCAAGCAATGCACCGATGATCATTAATATAATAGCAACTCCAATGTAATAAATAGAGTTTTCTAAAGGCATTATACAGAACCTCCTTTTCCCTATTTTACCATTTAAAAGGAGTGATTTGTTGTTTGATTTTGGTTGTATACTCTATACATGTCATGTTCGTATAACGTCTCATTATCGGTAACAAGAGCAAAGATACTCCCCTACTTTCGGAAAGAAATCTCCTTTTTCTTTTAGTTATTTGCGTATCCCAAATGTAACCCCAAGAGATTTATGTATCCGAGTTTTAGTGTGCTTTATATTAAATATGCATAATTGCATAATAATTCCTTATATAAAGATATTGAAATTTACATTTTCCACCTGTAAAATACAGGATGTTAAATAAATACCTAAGGGGTTGTTAATATGAAAAAATTTATGAGCATGTTAGCTATGTGTTTTGCACTTACACTAGCATTTTTACCATCTGTTTCAAAGGCGGATTCTTCTCCACTACGAAGTGTTAGCATTAGTGCTGTAGGCGATAATAACAAAATGTATAGTGCAAGTTCTTACTTATCTATTCCTGTTCTTAAGGGCGATTACCTTTATGTGAAGGTTAGTGAAGTAGGTAGACCGGATTCATATTCAGAAGCTTTAACTGTTAATGGTATTAGATATGCAGGAAGTTCTTTAGACGAAGTTAGTTCTTATAATGGTCCATTCGGATCTGAAAAAACATTTAGATTACGTATCAAGGATTCGTATATCTTCTCAAACACATCGAATTCAACAAACACTATAGCTTTTGAAGCTAGAGTTCCTTTCTCAATGCAAGTATTATCTACAAGTATATCGGTTCATGTAGAATAATTAATAACATTATTATTAAATAAAAAATACATCCCTATAAGGATGTATTTTTTATTTAATAGAACATAAATTGAACTTATCTTTATATAAAACTATCATCAATCTCCGTTAAAAAATTCATCGTATTCTCCTTTACGTGGTACCCCCGATTCATATTATTTCGCCTAATTCTTTGTATGTTCCTTATTTAATTCTAATTTACTAACGGGTTAGCGTTATTGCAAATCAAGATAATAAAACCGCATCTCCAATTATTAGATAACTATCTAATACATTGGAGGTGCGGTTCACTTAGGTCATTGATGTTTCAGCTATTCTCTCTATTTGAAATCTTGTACTTTATGAACTAACAATCTGGTGTATATAGATGATTCTGTTTTATAGGATGTGTTTACACGTATAACAAAGGGATAATACGGATAAGTTTATACTAAATGAACGTGGTTCAAGTCGGAAGAAGGCACCTTAGGGTGTCTTTTTTTGTACATAATAAAAGCCTCACCATCCTATGGAAACGGTAATTCCTTTAAAACAAATAATAATTGTAAATATATTAATTTTACATTACATTAAAAGTTAGAGAAAACTCTTATACTAATACAGTGCTAAATAGTAGGTGAAAAAATGGAATTTAACGATTTGGGTATTACCATTAAAGAACTTAGAATAAAAAAAAATATATCACAATCCGAATTATGTCATGGAATATGTTCACAAAGTCAAATTAGCAAGATCGAAAAAGGTATAATTTATCCATCTAGTATATTGTTATATCAATTATCAGAAAGACTTGGCATTGATCCGAATCATATATTTGCACTAACTCAAAACAAAAAAATTAAATATGTAAAAAATGTAAAATATGTAATAAAAGATTGCTTAAAACAAAAACAATATAAAGAACTTTATGAAATAGTAAAAAAGGAGAAAAACTTAAATAACTTTCAAACAAATGAAGAGAAACAATTTCTAATATG
>Ga0209463_1000264_pt1 | contig 47663 bp, 48 predicted proteins | sample AgamicMgSfrz_FD_187169 | JGI IMG/M metagenome (GOLD analysis project Ga0209463, IMG submission 187169) | Agave microbial communities from Guanajuato, Mexico - Mg.Sf.rz (SPAdes) (version 2) | ecosystem: Host-associated > Plants > Phyllosphere > Phylloplane/Leaf | place: Guanajuato, Mexico...
AGAAAACACCATGTGTAGTACTGGTTTTTTTACATCCATTCCTCTTTCAAGACGAAGTTGTTGAGCTGCTAAATAGTTCATTAACTCTTCGATCTGTTCTTTTATATTTGTTAACCCAATTAACCGATTTAGCTTTTGGAGACCTTGCTCTCGAACTTGACGAAGACCTTCTTTATTTTTCGGACGTGCACGCTTGCCACTTGCCCATTCAATGGTTTCAGGTGCAATGGTTTTGATATCCTCTATATGCTCTTCATCAATCCGCACTCTGTGCAAGTCGATAATTTTTTCAGTGAAATTCCGAACATCCCTTGCATTTCCTTTGAACGCGCCATTTTTGCTTTGTTTAATAACGCCTTCTTCGATTGCGGTAAGCGATTTTTCAGGTAACAAAAATCCTTTTTTCTCGATCATATTTTTCGCAATAACCGTTAATTCTTTCGGAGTGAAATCATGGAAGTAAAAACGATTTTGTTCTGGAAAACGTGATTCTAACCCTTCATTTTTTTTCCAAACAGCGCCCATTTCCGCTTCATATCCCGCTAAAATAACACAAAATTGATTACGATTATTTTCAGTAGCCGTTAATAATTCTTGGATGATATCGTCACCAAAATCTCCTTTAGTTCCTGCTAAAGAACCTGAAGCCATATTATACGCTTCATCAATAAATAATACACCGCCCATTGCTTCTTTAATTTTTTCTTGCGTTTTAGGACCTGTTGTACCTACATATTCACCAACTAAATCACCTGGTCTTGTTTCCACAATTTCATATTTATTTAAATAGCCTAATGCATAAAGAATTTTTGCCATAATGCGAGACACTTGTGTTTTTCCTGTTCCTGCTGGTCCATAAAAAACCATATGCATCGTACCTTGACTTGCATCAATTCCTTCTTCTTCCAACCGTTTTTGGACACGTATTCCTTTAATCATCTTTTGAACTTGTTCTTTTACTTGCGTAAGCCCTGTCATACTATAAAGCTCTTTCATCGCTTCTTCAAAAACAGGTCTTCTTTCTTGCAACAGCGGATTTCCTAACATCAACAATTCCATGCTTAATTGATCCGACATTTTAGGAACGTTATTTCCTTTTTCAACTTCTTCTTTCGCCTGTTTTAAATAATCTTGTAAAGCAGGTAGTCGTTGAATATGTTTTGTCGCATCCATCGATGACCAATCAAACATTGATTTCATTACATTTGCTACTTTTATGGCTTTTTCTTCTGTCGAAAAACGCGAAATAATTTTCCCATTTGGAATATGATCAATTGTCCACTTATCACTTTCTTGGTGTACACCTAATCCTCTAGCGAGTAATTTCCCTTTTACAGGATAATCACCTTTACTGGTCATAATTTTATATGTCACATTCCCCGCTCCATCATTTGTACTTAAATACAAACCATTAAAAATAATTTTAGCATTAAATTTACGGAAAAACGCTTCATAACGTTGATAACCTTCCCAGTCATGATATTTTAAATCTTCCAATGTTTTATGTGCAGACCAATTTACCATATTCTCTAACTTTTCAGCGAAGATCTTAGCATATTTTTTCGATTCAGAACGAATAAGAAAGACATCAGAATTTAAGAATACTTCCCAATAACCTTCCTCTTTTTCTTTACCTATAAACAAATGTTTGGTTACTTTTTCTTTTTCTTCATAACGTTGATTAAATAAAGGCAATCCTTTCCAACTCATCTAAATTCCTGGTTAAAAAAATCTCAAAAATCTACATAAATGATTTTTTAACCAGGATTCACCTCCTTGTTAGTTTTATTTTTAAAACCAATAGATTTTATTAAAACGCCACAATAATTTAAGTGATTTTGTTCCATAACGCTTCAATATTTTACCATCTGTTGTCGTTAAATTACATTGTTTTTTATCGGTATATAAAGCCGTTATATATCCTGTGTAGGTTTCACCGTTTTTCTTTGTATAACGTACATAATCTCGATGGCGAAATCCATTGACCTCTTCGACTTTTCCTTTTTGTTTACAACGCATGGGTTTAATTTTCCATTCTTTTAAATCACATTGCTCAGGCGTTACCTGTAAACCCGTAATGACAATCGCATCATTCGCATGACTTTTTTTAATGTTCCAATCAATCCGTTTGTTGGCTGTTTCTCCACCATTCGTTAAAATAACCGAAGCCATCTCCTTAAACTCTTGACGCAAATACGTTTTACCCTGCATCACATGTTGAGCATGACTGAAATAAACATTTTTTCCATCAATCATGTCTTGATATTTTTTGACATAAGCGAATTCATTTCCTGTCACCTTTTCGTGGCATTTAGAACAAAGTGTAATAAGATTATCAATTGTATTATTACCGCGGCTACGCTTTGGCACGATATGATGAGCTTCTAAACGACATTCTTTTTTTCTACATTCTTGACAGGTAAATTGATCACGCATAAGGGTTGCTTTTCGTAAGTTTTCATCTAATCGATTGCTTTTTTGATACTGCCATTTATACGTTTTGTAGCCTTTTTGCATAACACGGATATCAATTGCGACTTCTTCAATATGAACAAAGTCAATACGACACCATTTAGACAACTGTTTCGCCACACGTAAAACGGCTTGCCGCTTTTGCTTGATACTGGGTGCGATTCGTTTTTTTCTTTTAGATGCACCTCGATTATCAAAACGAGGTTGACGATATTCTTTGTGAGAACGTCGATATTTTCGATGACCTCTTCGAACGTCCATTAAATGTTTCAAATCTTGACGATGTTCAATGACACCTTTAAAAACAGGCTTATTTTTGGTTTGACATTGTTGTACTAGTGAAATCCCTGTGTATTTGGATCCTTCGTCATCACCTAAATGAATAAAGGATGTATCGAGTTCTTCGACAGGAACTTCTTTGGTTAATTGAATCACCATTGGGTATTCGTTTCTGAGTATTGCCTTCTTTTTACGAATGAGATACCAACCTTTGTTCTCTTTGGTTGGGGTTAATTTGTTACCTTTTGAATCTAATACAAAACAATATGAAACAGTCATTTCTGACCAACCTCCCCAAGGGAATTTTTCTTCTTGCCTATGTTGCACAGAGGACATGTGATAGAGATGTTTGGCTTTCCTATAAAATTTCTATAGGATTAGCTTTCGTCCGTCTATCACTCACAGAGCGAGAAACTGATGAATACATTTCAAGGTGTGTCTTTACCTTACTATGCTAACCTAGTTCATCGTGCTATTCTTGTTACCAAGAACTACACTCACAAGGGCTTGAAAGCACCAAAACAATCAAGATAAAGGTTTTAATATAAATGAATATATTTTTTTACCTTTTTTATTTACTGTTTTGAAGCTCCTATTATCCATGATATTCTTATTATACCAAAAAAATTCAAAAGGAAAAGGCTTATCTATGATAAGCCCATATAATTTACTTTCTTAAAACTTTCTTTTTTTCTTTTTCTCTTTTTTTCTCTCTCTAATAACGTACTCATTATGTATTCACCCAGTTGTTCCCCGCTCTTTTTCTTACTATTATGTAATGTTCTAAGATGCAAAGCTTTTTCTTATTATGTAATATTCTAAGATGCAAACCCCACTGCGTCTTTCTTCTTGATGCATACACGCCACTTTCTGTTATTACTTATGTTGTTTGTTCTTTTGCGTGCATTCTATGATGCTTTTTCCTGCACACTTTACTTCAATACTTCACATGAAAGCATTGCATAAAGCACGACATTTAACACAATACATATCTTATAACTCGATATGCACATGCATATACATAGATATGCGCAAAGATATGAACAACAACCCATTTATTTTACTAGCTTATTGTTAAGTTTATAAAAGATATTCACGAATCAAATACATGCACTTTTTCCCAATCTTTAACCTCTTTTTTTATTTTTATTTATATTGTCTTCTTTCGTTACTTATGACGTTCCATTTCTACCATTTTAAAAATGAAAAAACTATCTATCACAGAGAAACATGCGAAAAGATAGGAGAGGAAAAGAAGAGGGAAAAACCCATCTTACTTGCCCTTCTTCCAACCCTTACATATATCACCTTGAAACTTCATATCTTCCCTCTACATCTTATTTTACGTTCCCTCATCTGTCAACCTTTTTTTCTGAAAAATCTGTTTTTTTATCTCTTGTTTTTCTCATTTTCCTTATGTCATAATGTAAGTAATTCTTAAAAGAGGTGGAAAAAATGAATTTACCAAAAAATTTTTTTTACATATTATGAAAATGAACGGATCAAATTGACTCATTACGGCACGTCTTCTACTAAAACCATTGTTGAATATTCGTATAGTCAAGATAAAATTACGCTTTTTATTACGTTCAATTCTTCTTCCGATCAATTTTATATTCAATGTATTACATGCACAGATTGTGTAGAAGCACCTCGTCTTTTACACAATCTACAAAATTGGAAAGAAAACCCTAATATTCGCGTTAAACAATTGTTTCATCCTATTTCTATCTATGTTAATTCCGCTATCATTTCCCTCACCTCTTTAGAAATAAACGTATTAAATGAATACGAGAACGGATTAAGTTACCGAGAAATCGCTGAGAAACTTGGCAAAAAACCAAAACAAATTGACAACACCATTCAGCGGATTAAAGCGAAAACTATACAAGCAAACAGGAAAGGTTGGGCATGAATTTGCCTAAAACGTTTTTCACTTATTACCAAGATGATGAATTAGCATTATGTCGTTATAAAACTTCTTTTAACCAAAGCGCCATTCAACGAATAAAAAGAAAATTATCTTTCGCTTTGGAATAAAAAGTGCTTGCATTTGTTAAATAAGCTATGATATGATGGTTCTATTGAAAGGGAAGTTTACTTCTTCCCTTTCTCTTAACTTAATATGGGAACGTTTTGGATTCGATGGGGATTGTTTGAGCTAAAGGTGCGAGTCGGTGGGTCGGCACCGTTAAAACGCACAAGCCAATAACTGGCAAAACTCAATTACAAGCTGCTTAATTAAAGTAGCCCTCTCTTTATCTGTTGCTCGTGCAGATAAACTAGAGGTCAATTTAGCGAGATAGACTACTTCACTTCGTTCCGTAGTGATTTAGTTGAAAAAAATCGGAATAGTCTAATGTAAGTGTGTCGCTTCGCCTCACGTTAGATGAAACTTTTAATAAAGTGACTACACTCGTAGTACCTTTAGTGGCAAAATCTTCAGACGCGGGTTCGATTAATAGTGGTCGCCTTAGATGGTAACATCTAATGGAAAAAAGCAGCTCAAGACAATGAACCCTAAGGAGTTTTTACTCTATGGCAACGTTGCGCTAAAATCGATTGGAAACTTTCGACGAACGCCCAGAGATTTATAGGTTACCTAACGCATTTGCTATGGTAATACTAAGATGGACACTGTCCATAAACGCTGCTCTCCTATTTATAGGATGAAGGCATAATCCATGCTTTGTGAAAACAAAGAAACAACATGCCCCGCCGTTTCCACCATACTTTCAAAAAGGACAAGACCTTGGAGAAAATACCACACACAAAAAAACTAGGTGAATTCACCTAGTTTTTTTGTGTGTGGTATAATAAAAAAGAAGTCATATGCTACATAGAGAAAGGGGAAAAATGATGTTTTATTTACTTTATGAACCTTCAGTAGAAGAATGCAACGACGAAGCATTTGTGTTATTTCACACCGATGCAGAAGAGGAATTAGCAAAGAAATTCATTTCATATTATTTTTATAATTATCAAATCCTAGGAACATTTCCCGTTTTTACTTTTTTCGATACAAAAATTGCTCGTTATGTTAAAGCAACAAAAGAAGACATTCAAAAGCGATTTGATCGTAGAGAATTACAAGAAAAAACACAAGAAGAATTTTATGAAAAGAAAGTGGCTTATTTAGCACCTTTTAAAGCCCCAACACAACACTTAAGAGAAACATTACAAACACTAGAAGAAGAAATGAATCAAAAAATTTATCAATACATTCCACATCGAGAAGTCACCAAAGAGTTGATTCAACAATTAAAAACACAGGGGTTTCGTCGAAGCAAAAGCAAATATGACATGGCACGTTTTCGACATGAAGATTTTGTAGCTATCCGAAAAGAATATGAAGAAAAAAAAGAAAAAATTAAACAAGAAATAAATAAAATTGATGAAATAAAATGGAAAAAAGCCGAAGAATTCGATCAAAATAATCCATTAGAATCATTTGACGATGTTAGAGCTTACCGAAGAACTTTTTAACGAAAGTTCTTTTTTCTTTTCTAAATCATTGACAAAAAAACCATTGTTCATTAGCCTGTAAACAGTAAGGAGGGATACGATGAAAAACAGAACCATTACCTTGCGGCAACATTTATTTAAAACGTGCCGAGTTGTCATTCCACTTGTTATTATTTGTATGCTTGTGATTCCCCACTTGTTATTAAATCATGTTACACTCATTGATTATTTAAAAACGAGTATTATTGCTGGAGCATGTGGCGCTTATATGATTTTTGATGCTTTTTTAGTGTATCGTAAATTTTTTACACCAATGAAAGCAATTGTACATAAAATGGAACAAGTTTCCTCGCGTGATTTAACAACATCTGTTGATATAGAAAAAAGCAGAGGTTTAAAAGAAATCGGCGTATCATTAAATGAAACAATTTCTTCATTGCATGGACAACTATCAACATTAAAACATTCCATTAAACATCTTTTACATTCTCAGCAAGAACACGCAAGCGAATCAAAAAACATTTTACAAGAAAATAGACGCATCAATCAATTAGTTACACAACATGAAAAAGAATTAGATTCTTTAGAAAAAAATTTACATAAAATCGAGAAATTTCTTCATCATTTTATTAACGAAACCTATTCTTATATGCACATGACCGAAGAAATCAATCAAGGCATTTTAGAAACAAAGGAAATTATTAATCATAACGAAACACAAATTAAAAACACAGAAACACACATTGTAAATTTAACTGCACAATTCCAAACTTTTGAACATATGATTCTACAATTTAACGAAAAAATTAAACATATTTCAACTTTTTTAAGTGCCATTGAAGTCATTTCCAATCAAACCAATTTACTTTCTTTAAATGCAGCAATTGAAGCAGCGAGAGCAGGAGAAGCAGGAAAAGGATTTAAAGTAGTAGCTGATGAAGTCAAAAAATTAGCGGAACAATCCAATGCGTTAACAAAAAATATTAACCAATTAATTGGAGAGATCTTAAAAGATAGCGAAGAAATTAAATATGTGATTTCACGAGAAAATGAAACATCTGAAGAAGTAAAAACATCTTTTTATGACACTTATCAAAACTTAACAAAAATCGTTGATTTTATTAGTCATTTTTCTTCTCAAATTCATGCCATTCAAACAAAAAATGATAATATTAAAACACAAATCGAAGAAACAGTTAATCAAATCAATGAAAATAAATCTTACTTATCAAATTCTAATGAATTAAATCTTACTATTAAAGATACTTCTTCTTATTTAGTGGAACTTCAACATACATATCAAGAAAATACAAAGCAATTGGAAAAAACAATTGGAGAAATTAATGAACAGCTCGAAACGTATCATTTAGATAAATAAAAAGAACGGAACCTTCCGTTCTTTTTCACTTGACTTATCGTGTATTCTTTGTATAACTCTTTAAAAAGGAGGGATACATTTGAATAAAACATTACAACAAATTAATAAACTTAGAAAAATAGTAAAAGCGCTGAAAATAGGTTTATTTAGCAGTTTTATTTTATTTTTTTTACTAATGATATTAGGCGCTATTTTCAATTTACCTTTCGGATCTATTTATTTCGTTCTTTTTTTTCTTCTTTTTGGTTCAGTTATAGCACTACCTATTTTCCAAAGCAAATATACACGTGAGTGTAATCAACAATTAATTTCAAAAATGATTCCATCTATAGCTCCTGATTTTACCTATTTGTTTCATTCGATCGATCGTTATTTTATTATCAATTCTCATTTATTCGGTCATCCTGATCGTGTGATATCCAAACATACATTAGAGAAAAAAGACAACGATGGAAAAAAGGGAATTTATATCACTAAATTATACAACGAATCCAGAGATTCTGACGGAGATAGACATTCTCATCTTCTTTTTAACGGTGTTATTTTAACTTTTCAATCTCAGGTATTTAACTCTACAGATATTCAATTTTTAAACAAAAATTTATCAAATAATTTATCAAGATGGTTCAGAGAAACCTTCGCAAATGATAACTCATTTATTACAAGTGAATCTTCTACCATCAACTCTCTTTATTCAATCAAACAAAATCATTACGATCCTACTATCGTTTCATCTATTGAACAACTTCTTTTATCGTTACACGAAAGAGGGTATTCTTGTTTAGCTTCTGTTTCCGAAGGGACTTTTTATCTTGCTCTTTCTACAGATGATGATCCTTTGTCTTTTTCAACTCGCCACCCTATTACAAATGAAGATTTAAAACGTGTCAAAAACGAATTACGCACATTAACATCTTTATTAGGAGAAGTTACTTCTACATTTACAACTAAATAAAGAGACCAATGATCTTTGGTCTCTTTATTTAGTTAATTTTATTTTGATCATATTCAACAAATATGGAAAGTACAACTAAACGTGTACGATGAATTGTTTTATTTCGATATCAAAGACAATCAATTATCTTTAGCAATGGAAGAAGATGAAATTTATCAAACACATTTGATCCCTAAACTTTTTTCTCATTATCCTATTTACCTTTCTTCCAACATTCCGAATACAGAGCGTGTCTTTTGTTTAAAGAAACCTATAATAATATCCAAAAATTAAATTTATAAAAAAAAGTAGTGGAATTCTCCGCTACTTTTTTAAATTTTAAACCAATCATCAATTGTTATTTCTTGTTGTTTTTTATGTTCATATTCATTTGTATTTAAAATACGTATATAGTCTTTTTTTATTTCTTCAGCATTTTGTTGAATTTCATTAATCGCTTTAATTATATATTTAATATCTTCCTTGTTCATGATAGGATGAAGCGAAATTCGCACCCAACCAGGTTTTTTGTCTGCATGTCCTTGATTTAATAAATCTGTTATTTCTTTTGATTTTTCTTGATTAATATTCAATAAATAATGACCATATGTTCCTGCACATGAACAACCTCCTCTTACTTGAATTCCGTATCGATCATTTAATATTTTGACCATCATATTATACGGAATAATTTCGCTATAAAAAGAGACAATGCCTAAACGATTCGTTGCATTTTTTGCTAATATATGTAGATTTGGTATTGGTTCAAGCCCTTCCAAAAGAAACGAAGTTAACATTTCTTTTTGCACTTTCATATTTTCCATACCCATTTTTTCTTTTAGTTGAATACTAAGTGCTGTTCGAATAGCTTGTAAAAATCCTGGTGTTCCTCCATCTTCTCTTTCCTCAATATTTGAAATATATTGTTTTCCTCCCCAAGGATTGGTCCAATTCACTGTCCCTCCTCCAGGAATATCTGGAACTGAATTGCGATAAAGAGCAGAATCAAAAATTAACACACCACATGTCCCAGGACCTCCTAAAAATTTATGAGGAGAAAAGACGAGTGCATCAATTTTTTCCATTTTATCATTTGGATGCATATTTATTTCAACGTAAGGAGCTGAAGCGGCAAAATCAACAATACAGATCCCACCGTTCTCATGCATCATTTTTGCAAGGGTATGATAAGGCGTTTCAATTCCTGTTACATTTGAACAAGCCGTAAAAGAACCAATTTTCATGGTTCGTTCTTTTTCTTCTTCCAATAATTGTTTAAATGCTTTTAAATCCACATTCCCTTCTTCATTCGAAGGAATAACAACGACTTTACAAATCGTTTCTAACCAAGAGGTGTGATTTGAATGATGCTCCATATGTGTAATAAATACAACAGGACGTTCTTTTTCCGAAATCATTACTCGTTCTTTAAATGTTTCATGAATTTTGAGTCCTAACATTCGTTGCAATTTATTAATTACACCTGTAACACCCGTACCTTCGGTGATAATCACATCTTGCTCATTTGCACCAACATGGTCTTTAATAATTGATAATGCTTTATGATAAGCTTTTGTCATGGTCATACCTGTCATATTTGATTCCGTATGTGTATTTGCTACATATTTTCCAAAAACATTTTTCATTTTTTCTTCAATCGGATGGTACAAACGTCCACTTGCTGTCCAATCAAAATAATGAATATTTTTCTTTCCATATGGTGTTTCAAATTCTTCTTTTTCTCCAATCACATTTTTTCTAAATTTTTCAAAATGTTTTTCCATTTTTTACACCTTCCTTTATTACATCTTAATTTACATTCCTTATTTAGACAATATTTTTTTCTTAATTTTCTTTTTTTAAAAACTCTCTATTCTCCCTTATTAAAATAAAAAACGTGCAAATGCACGTTTTTTATTTTAATAATAAAATGTCCACACCAGGTAATATTTTTCCTTCCATAAATTCTAAAGAAGCGCCACCACCTGTTGAAATGTGATCCATTTTTTCTGCAACTCCAAACAACTCTGCAGCAGCTGCAGAATCTCCGCCGCCAATAACTGAATAAGCTGAAGACTTCGCTAAAGCTTCCGCTACTTTTTTTGTTCCATTTTCAAATGAACTCATTTCAAATACACCCATCGGTCCATTCCAAATCACAAGCCCTGATTGTTGAATTGTTTTTGTAAATAATTCAATGGTTTTAGGACCAACATCAAGACCTTGCCATGCGTCTGGAATTTTATTAATGTCCACTTCTTTTGTAGCAGCATTATTTGAAAAATTCTCTGCTACAACAGCATCAATCGGCAATAAAAGGTTCACATTTTTTTCTTTTGCTTTTTTGATAAAAGTTTTTGCCAACTCTACCTTATCTTCTTCTACCAACGATTTTCCAATTGAATACCCTTGAGCTTTACTAAATGTATAAGAAAGCCCACCGCCAATAATTAAATTATCTACTTTATCTAACAAATGATTGATAATGCCAATTTTATCTCGCACTTTTGCCCCTCCAATAATAGCTGTAAAGGGACGTTTCGGTTGAGATAAAGCATTTCCAAGCACTTGAAGCTCTTTTTCCATTAAAAGTCCTGCTACAGCTGGTAAGTAATGAGCAATACCTTCCGTTGAAGCATGTGCACGATGAGCAGCGCCAAATGCATCATTTACAAACACATCTGCTAAATCTGCAAATTCCTTTGCTAATTTGGGATCATTTTTTTCTTCTCCTTCATGAAAACGAACATTTTCAAGTAGCAATACTTCTCCAAATGATAAGTCTTCAATCGCGTGCTTTACTGATTCACCAAATGATTCCTCTACTTTTTTCACTGGTTTTTGTAAAAGTTCCTCTAAACGTACAGCCACCGCATTTAAACGGAATTCTTCCACTACTTTCCCTTTTGGACGACCTAAATGACTAGCTAGTATCACCTTTGTTCCTTGTTCGATTAGGTATGTAATTGTTGGCAATGCTGCACGAATACGCGTATCATCCATAACCATTCCATTTTTCATTGGTACATTTAAATCCACACGACAAAAAACTGTCTTTTGTTTCAAATTCACATCTTTAATTGTTTTTTTATTCATTTTCTCACTCCCTTTTCATTTATACTATACCTTCTTTTTTTCTTTTCACAATATATTCATAGATACCTTATTGATTTTTTAAAAGTCCTTTTCATGCCTTTATTTTTCGTGATATACTGAATGATGGGAAGGAGAAATAGTATGAAAAAATTTTTAATTCAAGCAAAAAACAATCGTCCTTTGCATGACTTTTCATTCCATTTATTAGAAGCCATTGATTATCATAACTGGTTTTACAATGAAACAGTTTATACAAGTATATTAAGCGAACACATTGATGATCCTAACTGCATCCCTATTGGAAGTTTAGAATTTGTGTTTTCTTATCTAGAGAAACATTACGGGATTGATCAAAAAAGCATTCATCCGATTAATGTTCCAAAAGAACTATTTACGTGTTCTTTTTTAAAAAGAAGATGCGATGTGTTGAAAAAAGAAGATATTAAAATTGATAAGCCTTTATTTATTAAATCTGCTACTCAATATAAAAGGTTTACCTCTTTGGTTGATGATGTGTCGGCTATTCCTGAAGGAACCTTTTTTGTTTCAGACGAAATGGACATTTTAAGTGAATGGAGAACCTTTGTTTTTGACGGAAAATTAGTAGGAATTCATCATTATCTCGGAGATTTTACACTTTTTCCTGATGCTTCACTTCTTCAACAAATGATCTCTTCGTACACTGATTGTCCGCCCGCCTATACTTTAGATGTAGGAATCAACAAAAACAGCACCTTTTTAATCGAAGTTCATCCTTTTGTTTCTTGCGGATTATATGGTTTTCGAGATTATAAACTGTTACCTAGTATGTTTATTTCTTCGTTCCAATATTTAGTGAAAAAAATAAATAAAAAAAGGTAAACCTTTTTTTCTAGATAAAACAGTAAATAGAACACAAAAAGGAGGGAGTAAATATGCATCACAACGAACAAGAAAAACAAAGTCGAAATTTAAAAGGGTGGACGGTAAAGCTTCCCGAACACATTATTGAAGAAATCGAAAAACTATATGAAGCTTCAGGTGCTCGTTATAAAAACGAATTTATGGAGCATTTAATTAATAACCACAAGGTAAACCTTTTAAAAGAAGGTAAACTTACTGATGAACTCATGCACCCTGAAATTCTTAAAAATTCATCAAGTGATATTCACGAATTAGCCAAATTAACAAAAATGATCAATGAACTTTTTATCCATCAATTAGAAAAATTTTCAATGGATCGTTACGAAACGGAGCGAATGAAACAACGATTGAATGAACTACAAAGTGAAAATCATTCATTAAAACAAGTTTCTTTATCCACATCCGATTCTTACTTACAAGATCAAATAGAACATTTACTTTCAGGAGGAATGGGACATTCTTTGTATGTCGGGACATCTGGATGCGGAAAAAATACGGTAGTAGAAAAAGAAATCAAAAAAGCCATTGCAACAGGAAAAAAAGTAATTGCACTAGATCCTCAAGGAAGATACAAAGATTTAACAAAAAAAGTAGGCGGGACAACTCTTTCATTTTCTTATCGTGAACAAGACCCTTTGTACATTAATCCTTTAGAATTTCATTACATTCAAGAAAAAAATAACGAGTTAAATCCTTTAACACAAAAAATTCTAAATGTACTTTCAATCATTGAAGTATTAATTAAACGTTCATTAGTCGCGCGTGAGAGAAAAATTTTATTAGATACGATTGAAAAAACGTATGAAAAATTTAATATTACAAGAGAAACGACTTCCACCACTTTAAACAAAGAACATATGCCAACGTTAAGTGATTTGGAAACTACTTTACGCCAGTACGGAGGAGAAGCTATTTCGATCGCTGATGAGCTAGAACCTTATACAAGTGGGTTTTTAAGTCAATTTAATGGTATGCGTAATTTTTCTATTTACGAAACACCTATGATCGTATTTAATAGCGAAGGTTTTGAAAAAGAAATAAACGATGCAGGAATGTTTATTATGTTAGAATTTATCTATAATTTAATTAAGCAAGGAATTTTTGGAGACACTCTTTTAATTATTGATCAAGCTTGGATGTTAACACAACACCCTCGCATGCAAGATTTTCTTTGTGATATGCTTAAATGTTTAGAGAATTATTCAACTCGAAGCATTTTTGTTACACAATCTATCAAAGATATTCTTTTAGAAAATCACGATTTATTTGATCTTTTCAAAACAAAAGTATATTTTAAAACAAATCATTATGATTTGGATGTTTTTAAGAATATATTAGACTTTTCTGAATTAGAAATGAATACATTAAAACATTTAGAAAAAGGAAAAGCGTATGTTCATGTTACTAATCAATTAAAATTTTTCACTCAGTTTGATCAAGTCGAAAGATATCCTGAAATGTTACAAAAAGCATTATATTAAACAGAAACGAGGTTCATCATGAAAACATTAAAAACACTTATGAATCATGTCAAAAAAGAAGGAATTAAACCGACCATTGAAAAAAGTTTTGCCCGTGTTGCTACTCGCTATAACTTTATTCCAAAATCTCAATACAAAAAAGATACACTTGAACAAACGTATCACAAAATGAACACGCATATTCAATCAAAAGAAGAAATCAAGGGACTTTATTTTATTAACGCTGCTCATGGTTTTGAAGAAGTCTTTAACCAACGTACGATTAATTTCGCTAAATATTTGGCGCAAAACAACTACATTGTCGCGTACATTCGTTGGCAATGGGATTATGCAGATCGAGACAGTCGTGATTTTACCCAAGTATATCCAAACATTTTCCAACTGCCATTGTTTCCATTTTTATTAAACAAAGAATCATTAGCCATTTTCAACGAAAATCAAAAAGAAAAAGGATTCATCTCTACATTTCCTGTAAAAAGCATGTACGACATTTTTTCTTCTATGAAAAGTCAAGGATACAATTTGTATTATGATATTATGGATGAATGGGAAGAATTTTCACTTGTTGGGCAAGCGCCTTGGTATGAACGTGAAACAGAAGAAAACTATATCAAAATAAGCGATCATGTTGTAGCTGTTTCAGCTCCTTTACAAGAGAAATTTCAACATTTAAAACCAATCGATGTCGTTGGTAATGGGTATAGTGTTGCTATTTCAAAATATCCTGATATTGCATGTAAAACAAAAAAAGAAGACGGAAAAATACATATTGGTTATTTTGGTCATATGACAGAAGATTGGTTCGATTGGGACGTTGTATTCCATTTAGCAGATAACCCACAAAACGAGATTCATCTTGTTGGACACGGAATGAGTGATGCAACACTTGAAAAAATGAATACGTACAATAATATTCATTTTTACGGAAAAGTACATCCAAGTGAATTACATACCTACGTAAAAGAATGGCACATTGGTTTAATTCCATTTAAACCAAGCGTTCTGTCAAAAGCGGTAGATCCGATCAAAATTTATGAATATGTTTTCTTTGGACTTGAAACGATTTCAACAGGTATCCCGCATATTGGAAAATACCCAACTGTTACACATTTAGATGATCCTTCTACTGTCGTGGAAGTTGCTCAGTCTATTTATGAAAAAATTGAGAAAAATGAAGAAGACCCAAATCGACAACAGTTTTTACATGAAACAACATGGGATTACCGTTTCGATCAAATACTAAAAAAACAATAGGTCAATGACCTATTGTTTTTTCTTTTTTACCATATGAACAATCATCATTAATTCGTTGATTTTTAATGCAAGTGATAATCCCACAAACAAAATCATACAAATCACACCATTTACGATAAAGGCTGCATATACGTTTTCAATTGGAATAAATATTTTCGCTGCATATGTACATCCATAAAGAAGCACAAACAGTACAACTAATTTTCCAAATCCAATGAAAAAGCCTTTTACTTCCTCCGCTTTTTCACGGTAGTCTTTAATTAATATAACCAATAAATAAATGGATTGTAACGTAATAGCGATTGATGTTGCTAATGAAATCCCTCCGCTTTGGAAATAATGAGACAACCAAATACAAAGCGCCATATTCAGCGGTACCACGATAATACTTGAAATCATCGTAATACGATTTCGATCTACTGCCATAAAACAACGAATCAAATAATCACGTACGCTTATTGAAAACAAAGCAGGAATATAAAAGAATAAGGTATATGCCGTCATTTTTGCCGCTTGTTCATCAAACTCTCCTCGTTGAAACACGATGTGAATAATCTCTCTGTTCATCACGAACATGACCACCGCAATTGGAACAGAAATTAACAAAATAATATTCATTCCTTTCAACGATGTACCTAAAAATTGATGCTTTGCTGTTTTCGCCGCTTCTACGATAGTTGGAAAAAATACGGTAATTAAAGAAGTCGCTACGATACTTAAAGGAAGATATAATAATTTAACTGCATAATTTAACGCTGATACGCTTCCTTCATCTAAACGAGCTGCAACCATTTGATCGGTTAACATGTTCATTTGAACAGCAATGGATGCAATGATAATAGGCAAAAATGAAAGTAATGCTTTTTTTGATTGTTGATCTAATTTTGTTACTTTATATGAAAAACCAATTCCATGGCGTTTCATTGAAGGATATTGAATAACGTATTGCGTAATAGCTGCAAGAAATGCACAGTATGTGATTCCTACGATGCCATAATATTGACTTAACGCAACTGTAAAAATCACAATAATGACATTGTTAGGCAATGTCGAAATAGCAGGAATCATAAAGTTTTTATGGGCATTTAATACGCCATTTGCAAAAGCTGAAAGAACAAAAAAGATAAAACTAGGAATCGTAATTTTTGTTAAATAAATCGTTAATTCACGTTGATGTTCTGTCATATCTCCTCCAATAAAATCGACGATTTGAGCAGAAAAAATAAACGCAACAACAGTAATAACAAGCGAAATCATTAAAAATAACGATCCTAAATCATGAATTAATTTTTTTCCTTTACTTTCCGATTCATTTTTCGCTTCTACATACATAGGAATAATACCTGATGCAATGGCTGTTCCAAACGCAGCGAATAAAAGATTGGGAACAGTCAGTGCAATAAAATAGGCATCCGTCGTTTCAGAAGCACCAAAATAAGAAGCGATAAGCGCATCTCGTAAAAATCCTAACACTTTACTAAGCATTGCAATAACGGTAATAATACCGATGGATTTTAAAATTTTCATAAAAAACTCCTTACTTTTCTACATAACACGCTTTTACTTTTTTCATTTGATTTTCAAAACTAAATTCAGTTGCTACTTCTTCGCACCCTTGTTGCAATTGTTCATATAGAGAAGTATCTGATAATACTTGATTCAATCGATTTACAATCGCTTCTGAGTCGCCCACAGGAACCAAGAAACCACTTTTCCCGTCTCGAACAATCTCAGGAACGCCTCCTACATTTGACGCAATAACAGGCGTGTGACAACTCACACTTTCTAGTGCTACTAAACCAAACGCTTCTTTTTCTGTTGGGAAAACGAATGTATCTGCCGCATTAAACCATTCATGAACTTTTTCTTTTCCAATCGAAGGTTGATACGTAAACGTTACACCTGTTTCTTTTATTTCTTTTACTACTTGTTCTGTTTCAGGTCCATTTCCTACTACAGCAAATTGAATATCCGTACGATCCTTCAATTTTCGAACCACATCAACAAAGGTGTAAACACCTTTTTCTTTATAGGTTCTTCCTAAAAATAAAATTAATTTTTTAGATGGATCTAATCCTAATTTTTCCCGAAATCCTTCTTTATCATTATATGCTACAAACATATCACGATCCACGCCGCAATTAGCAGAAATAATTTGATCAGAAGGTAAATCATATATTTTTTCTAAATCTGTTTTTAAATTATCACTTACTGCAATAATTTTCTCACTGTTTTTAAAGGCATAGGCTGCTATTTTCTTTTTCACACCTGTATAATGAAGTTCGTCTGTTCCGTGAACAGTCACAAATGTTCTTGGATGTTTAATCCCTTTTACAAGCGGATAAAAAAGCGTAGTTGGAAACACCGTATGAAAATGAATAAAATCGTATTTCTTAAACAAGCCTAAATATGTGTAATGACTCCAAAACTTTACATATTTCCACACTTTTTCAAGTTTATTCCCATCGCGTTTTGTAATAACTGAAATATCTACTTCATGACCATCTCGTCGAAGTTCTTCCACTTGATCTTTTACAAAGTTTCCATAAACCAATTCATTTTTACTTGGATACATATTTGAAATGACTAAAATTTTCATAATTCCCCTCCATGTTCAAATCCCTCTTCCTATATGTATAAATTCTTCTTTTTTTCCTTCAAAAAAAGGAAGGTAGCCCTTTTATTATATAAAAAAACACCTTGCTTAAGCAAGGTGTTTTTTTTATTCAATTTCTAAGTTTCGTAGTAAATAAGCAAGAATGGCTACAAAATAAATACTTACAGCTGGTGATGTAAATACATGTCCCGCCGTATAAGCAATACCTAGTCCTAAAACCAACGAAACAGCTAACAATGCATATTTAAAGGTGAATATTTGTTTAAAACGAGTAAATACCACTTTTAAGATCTTGATTCCATAAAACGCAAGCGGGAATATCATGCATAGAAAACCGACAATTCCAAATGAATAAAACAAATCATGAAAATCTCGTTCAATCATTTTCGGTTGATCTTCAAAGTTTCCACCATAGCCCATTCCAAATAACTTTTGAGTTATTGGAGCATCTGCAAAATATTGTTTGTAATTAGCTAAAAACAATTCTCTTCCACTAAAGATAAGCGCTGTCGTTTCTTCTTTCTTCTGCTCTTCTTGCACTTTTTGTTTTTCTTTTTTTGTTTTTGGTTTTTCTGGATGTGTTTGTTCTTTTGCTGCTTGTTTTTGTTCAATAATATTGATGTGAATAAACGTATTTTGAATAATAGGAGTAAATGGTGTAGAAATAGCCACTCCTACTAACACGACCCCTGCAATAATACTATTTACTTTGAATTTACATTTTGCTTCTTTTTCTTTACTTAATATCCATTGCATCACACACATAAATAAAGCGACAAGCGTCACAATTACTACTGCACCAAATCCTACTTTTGTTCCAATAGCGAACAATGAAAAGATGATAAGTGCAACAGGGATCCAATAGTAAAATTGTTTGAATGATGTTGTTTTCTCAATAGCAAACGCCGCAACAACAGGTGCAATGATAGCTAAAATTGCTCCTAAATCATTTCCTGCGAAAAACCATCCTCTTGAACCTAATTTTTCATAATCATAGCTATTCATATCCGTTGAAGTTGCAATCGATAAAACCATAACGGAACTGATAATAAGAGAAGCAGACAACACGTACATCATCAATTTGTTTTTTTGCCCTTTTAACGATTTGAACATGACGATGTAACTTACTGCCATTACAAACACGTAAAACACTTTAGCAATAAATTTTACTTCTTCTCCAAGCAAAATAGGTTCTTTTGTTAAAAAGTTATTTGCCAAGCCTATTCCGCCTATCACACCTAACACGAGTAGATAATACAGAAATTTTCGGTTACTTTTTTCTTTGCTTTTTATCAATAAATAAATGGCACTCGCCACCATAACAGCTAATCGCATCACAATTCCAATGGTTGCACTGCTATGTAAAACAACAATACAAAACGTAGTTAATAAATCTAAAATGGGTTGTAGTACAATAAAAAACATTAAAAAAAACTCAAACCTTTTTATTAAACCTTTAGGTTGTTCGTTCATCTGATGCTCCCATACTTCATTTTTTTCAATCATTTGACTTTCTACTTGTTGTTTCATGTTTCCACCTCTCATATTTTTCCTTTTTTTAATTTGTCCAAAAATTGATGTTTTCCTATCTAAAAGTTTAAAACAGCCATTCAATCTTCATTTTATAAAAAAACAATGCCATATGTAAAGAGTTCTGCCAAAAAAGAATGATTTCATTTGAAATCATTCTTCATTTTTGAATATTTTACCTCAATTTTAACTATACTGTTAAAAAAGAGGTGGAAAAATGGCAGAAGGAGCACTTCATAAAGAATTAAAAAAACAAGCATTGTTTTTTTTAAAAGGAAAAGTGATTGATATCGTCGCAAATGAAGTAAAATTTAGAAATATTCACTGTATTGCAGACGCAGTAGGCATTAATTTAAAACGCAAAGAAATTCGTATCATTGAAGCCAAAGCAACACGCAATGATTACTTTCGAGATCAAAAATTATTTAAACAACAAACATCTTATTTTCATCACGCGCATTACTCGTATATTTTATGCCCAGAAGAACTCATTCATATTCATGAAATTCCTTTTGGATATGGTCTTCTTTGGATGAATGCGCAAAACGAAATTCAGGTGAAAAAAAATCCATTAAAAAACACTGAAAAATTAAAAACAACATTTCAAACAACCTTAAAGCGTTCTGTTCGTCGTTTAAGTAATGATTTGTTGTATCACACATCTTAGAAAGGATGAATAAAATGGAATTATCAAAAGGAATGAGATTCTCCATTTCCAAGACCTGTACCACTCATTTAAACAACGCTCTTTTTATTAAAATTCACGCAATCGATGAAAAAAGTGTTCAAATTGTGATGGAAGAACATGATGGAAAAGGGACGATTCCTCTTTCTATTTTTCAATCAATGATTAAACGCGAACAACTATTACTTGAAACAGCTTAAAAAAGGATTTTCTCACCTCCTTGTTTAATTAAGTATAAATTAAACAAGGAGGTGTTTTCATTGAAATCTTTTTTTGAAAAAACAATTAGTGATGATCAAACCTATAAAGTTCTTCAAAACGTGGAAAGTTTTGGACTAGATTACGAAGAAAACAAATGGAGCGCTTCTTATTATCTCGATTTTCGAAATCGTAGTAAAAATAAAGAAGACTTTGCATGGATCCGTTTTTCCTTTAATGATCAAGGAGACATCATTGAGGAAGTTGTTGAAAGACAGGGAAAAATAACATTACCTGATGAAGATTTTTTTGCATGTGCTATGTCAACAGATATTATCTCTGAACGCATCCGCAGCGCACAAACTTTACTTCAAACACGATTTTCTATCAATCAATGCACGACACTTCCTGACATTTCTTTTTTCAACTATAATGAAAAAGATAAAAATGTATCCCTCAAATTTTCATTTTCTCCTATTTTATTTGATTTATTTTTATCACCAGGAGAAGGAATTAAAAAAGTTTCTGCTTTTTATACAGAAGATAAAGAAAACTTCCCATTTTCTGGCTGCCACCTTTTCCTTCCTTCTTCTTTTTATTTCAAAGAAGAAATCATCACCCAATTAAATGAATATATTAAACAAAAAATACGATTAAAATATTTTTTTTAAAAAAGACGCTTTACACGTCTTTTTTAAATACCTTTATTGATAAGGCGTTTGATAAGTTGGCGGTTCAACCGTTAATTTAACTCGTATTTTATGCCAATCTTTTTCTTTTAAATCAAACACTAAGTACCAATCATTCGTGATTCCTTTTATGTTTTTTAAATTCGCATATTTTACTTTCCTGTCATTCATCCACATTCGAAGAATAGGAATATCTGTAATATGACATAAATGATCTGTTGATAAAATATCTTCTTTTTTTATCGCAAGTTTTTGAGAAAAATCTTTTTTTAACTTATACACTTTGCTAAAGGTTGTTCCATATTTTTTATACCCATACCATTCCATATATTTTTCTACTTGAAACGCTTTAGGCAAAACATTTAAATCTTCTTCTTTTACATAGATTACATATCGATTTAAAATAAATTCTTTTTCATTCACCCATGTTAATCCATTTTTTTTCAATACTTCTTCCAAATCATAAACAAGTTCAATATCTCGTTTATAGTTGATAAAAATCCCTTTTACAGGCATTTTTTTGACCTCTTTTGTTATCTTTTTTATCCGTTCTCCGCGATAAAAAGGATGTTCAGGTTTTACCGTCCATATCTGATACCCTTTTTGTTTCATCATTTCTTTTAAATCGCATACCGTTTTTGTTACATGAGGAAGAATAAGTTCTCCAACTTTAAATGTTTGAATTTCTTCTTCTTTTACAATACCTTTTAACTTCGTTTCTTCTACAAAATTTTTACTTAGATCTTTTAATTGAAAAATACGCATGTTTTTCTCCTTTTTTTCTCTTGTGTAAACTATCTATTTCATGATAACATGATCACTAGAACATACATATACCGTTTTAAATAGAATTTTTAAAAAATCGCATACGTTCATGCGGTTTTTTCTCAACTTAATTTGGAAGGAGAAACATTTATGCAATTAACGATTCATGCAAAAGGAGAAAACGCGGGAAATTTATCTTATTTTTTAGGAAAACACCCAGATCGACCTTTTACACGTGAAACCAAATACGGAAAAGTTGAAGCAAAATTTCTTCATTATCGACAAAATGAAGTCATTTTTTATATAACTTTTCATCCAAACGGATTATCTCTTGTAAAAGAAAGCGACTTTCATCAATTAGAAGATTATATCAACGATCGAGAATTTTCATTATCTTCTATTTTTTTAACAAATATTCGCCACTCAATCGGTTATGTTTTAAGTGATGAAAAAGAAGGAATTACGGAAGATATGCATTTTTCGGTTTCATTAAGTCCTCTTTCCACTAGACTTCCTGATCATGCAATTACCGAATTATTTGAACCTTTAGGTTATGATGTATCCATCGAAAAAATTGAATCAGATTATACATTTGATGTAGATAGTGGACGAGTTGTTTCTCTTACATTAACATCTCAAACCAATGTAGTAGATGTATTCCGTCACCTTTATGTGTTAATCCCTGTTATGGATAATTATAAACATTATGATATCGACTCTAATGAATCAGAAAAATTATTACGTTTTGGGGCAAAATGGTTGGAGCAACATCCAAAAAGAGAATTCATCACCAAACGTTTTGTAGGCTATCGAAAAGGGTTAGCCAATAACGTTTTATCTACATTCGAACCAAAAGAAAAAGAACCAACAAACAATGAAGAACCTGAAGTAAAAACACCATTAGGCAAACTTCGTTATTCCGCTTTTGCCGATAAAGTAAAAGAGCTTCCTATCCAAAGTGTCGTCGATATGGGAGCTGGAGAAGGACGTTTACTAGAACTTCTTGTTCAAAACGAACAACTAACTGAAATTTTAGCATGTGAACCAACTATAAATGGATTAGACCGAATGAAACGACTCATTTCCATTTTAGATAGAAAGAAAAAAGTCCATGTAAAACCATCTATTATTCAAAGTTCTCTTTTTTACCAAGATGAACGATTATTACATAAAGATGCACTTGTTCTTTGTGAGGTTATCGAACATATTGAACGAGAACGAGTTGATCAAGTATTATCTACTATTCTTTCTTACTATCAACCTACTTATTTTATTTTTTCAACACCTAACTATGAATATAATGATATTTATGGATTAGAAGGCGCATTTCGTCATAATGATCATCGCTTTGAATTAACACGAAATGAATTTCGTTCTTTGGTTGAACACCATGCAAACGAAAATAACTATTCATTTGAAATTATTGGAATTGGAGAAGAAGACGAAAAATTAGGTTTTCCTACCCAAATGGCAGTATTAAAAAAGAAAGGATGAACGGATGATGCAAACTATTTCATTAAAACATAACGAAATTATCATTTTATCAGGTACGTCTAGTTCAGGTAAATCTACACTTGCCTCTACTCATTTCACTTCTTCGCAAGTCTTAAGTTCTGATTTTTTTCGAAACATGGTAAGTGATACACATACATTAAAAACACCACCTGAAAAAACAGAGAACGATCAAGATTATGAACGTTTCGATCATATGTTATTTCAAGAATATAAAAAAATCTCACAAGATGCATTCGATTTATTAAAAGAAACCCTTAAAAAACGCGCAAAAAATAATCGCTTTACAGTTATCGATGCAACAAGTTTATATTTGGATGATATTCAAGCATATACAAAAATTGCAAAAGAACATCACGTTCCTATTTCTATTGTTTTTCTTAATCTTCCTTATAAACAATTGATTGAAAACGACGAAAAAAGAGAACAATCGAGAGGAACAACTCGCATCAAACGTCAACATCAATTATTAAAACGTTTAATGAATCAAAAAAAATTACTCGATAAAGCGGGTATTCGCGAAATTTTCGAACTTTCTTCTCTTGATGATATCCAGTTTGAAATCGAAACGCCAAAAAATATTATTTCAATTGGAAACGGAATCGATGTTTTAGGTGATGGACATGGTTTGCTTCAAACACGAATTGATTTATTTAAAAAAGCAGGATACCAATTAGGGAAAGATGGATTATTTCGCCATCCAGAAGGGCGAAAATTTGTGTATATAAACGATGAAACTTCACGTGGTTCTCTTCCAAGTGATCAAGTTAAATACGGAAAATATCCTTCCATTGCTATGATGGTTTCAATGAAAGAACATGTAGAAGCGAATCTAGCTTACGCCGTTGATTCTAATCACAATTACAAAATTTGGCGTTGGTTAGAAGGTCGTGACGTCACGATGGCACATGGAGATGAAAAAGTAGTAGAGGAATTTGAAGCATTTTTTGCTGAATTTGGAGAAAAAACTACAACTTCATTAAAAAACGAATTAGCTGTTTTCTTAAAATCATTACCTAGCCATTTACTCATTGAAGATCGCGGTTTTCACCGTGCGGTTGTTACACACGCAGGAATTAAAGACGATATGATCGGAAAATTTTCAAGAGAAATTCGTGATTTTTGTCGATTTGGTCCAACAGAAGGAACGGATGAAACAGGAAAACCAAAACGATTAGATTGGACAAATGAACATAAAAACGGACAACTGATTATTTGGGGACACGAACCTCATGTTCACGCTACACTTGAACGAGATACGATTAATATCGATACGGGCGGTTTTTGTGGTCATTATTTATCCATGCTTCGTTACCCTGAAATGGACATTGTTCAAGAAAAAGTAACCAGCGTATTTGTCGAAGAACATGAAAATCCAATTTTAACACAACAACAAAAACGATTTGATTTTCCTGTTCTATCAAAACTAATAAATGGATTCGATCTCCCAACAGATTTTGGTACATTCCGAGCAGGAGCAAAAAACGTTCAACATGTGATTGAATTATCCAGTACACGAATGGCACCATTTGAAGAAGTATTTTATGTACCGCCGACAATGAGCCCAACGCCTAAAACATCATCACTTGATGACTTTTTAGAACATCCACAAGAAGCGTTTGATTATTACAAAAATCAAGGTATTACACACGTGGTATGTCAAAAGAAACATATGGGAAGTCGTGCATACATTACATTATTTAAAAACAAAGAAGTAGGGCAACGTTATTTTAACCGCCCATCTCTTGGAAGTATTTTATCTCGTAACAATGTAAAATTCTTTAAAAAAGAAGAAGAAAACATTGTGTTAACGAAATTAAACGAAGATTTACAACCTTATTTTGAAGAAATGAAAACAGATGTAATCGTATTAGATGCTGAAATCCTTCCTTGGAATTTAAAAGCAAAAGGATTAATTACAAGACAATATGGTTTAACATCTAATGCAGCAGTTCATAAACGAAAAACCCATCTTGAACGTTTAATTTCTTTTCAAAAAGAAAGAAAAATTAACGTCTCAGAAGAAATTGAACAATCCAAACATCTGCTTGAAAACGCCGAAAAATTTCATAAAGCTTTTACCTATTATTGTTGGAACAGTGATGTTCGCAAATTAAAAGGAATTAAAATCGCACCTTTTCACATTCTTGCTTTTAGTCATAAAACAAATTTTGACGAAAATCATGTTTGGCATATGGTGCAAGGAATTCGTTTAGCTGAATTAAGTGATTTAATGATACAAACAGAACACAAAGTACTTGATTTACAAGATGAAACAGCCGTAAAAGAATTGACACGTTGGTGGCTTGAAATGACAGCTGAAGGTCACGAAGGAATGGTCGTAAAACCACTTAACTTTATTTCCTATAACCAACACGGAGATATCATTCAACCAGCCATTAAAGTTCGCGGACGCGAATATCTTCGCATCATTTACGGTATGGATTATTTAGATGACGAAAATTTACAAATTATAAAAAAACGTTCGGCATCTAAGAAAATGAAAAATGCTTTAAATGAATTTAAATTATCAATGGAAAGTATTCAACGTTTCATCAATCAAGAAAGCGTTTCTCGCATCCATGAATGTGTTGTCGCAGCTTTAAGTTATGAAAATGAAAAGTTAGATCCTCGATTATAAAAAAGAACGCTTTATGCGTTCTTTTTTATGTATTTTCTTATATAAACAATCATTGTTCCCATCGAAATAAACATCGCACCTATCATGACACTATACAAATAAGGAGTAAATAAATGAAACACCCATTTCATCAACAGATAAGTAACAATCCATCCAATCATTACACCAATTTGAACATTTCGTTCTTCTTTTTCTTTTTTTATACACACATATCCCAAATAAACAATCCAACAAATAAACGAAAAAGAAATGAGTGAATAGATTTTTTCTACGAAAAAAAGATACTTTTCTATTTTGTTTAACCAAGCCATAATTACTAAACTTGGTAGAATATTAATCCCTATCATTACATATTTCACAACTATCACCTCTACAAAAAAAGATCGGAAAAACCGATCTTTTACTTAAATAATTCTTTTAATCTTATTTCTTTTGGTAAATATCGAACAATCTCTTCTCTTAAGAATATTTCTCCCGCTTCTTTACTTAAATGACACACGACATAGTAATCATCATCATCAATTTCATGCCCGCCCCCTCCAGATTCTCCAAAAAAATCACTTTCTTGATCAAGGGCATATACATGTTTGATACTTGCGATATATACATAAGGTATTTTACGTATTTTTTCCAATTCTTCTTGATTCATTAATCCTGATATTTGTATTCCTTTTTTTAAATCAAACGTTCGATCATTCGATGAAAATCCTAGCGTTTCGATCACATCGCATTCAAAAAAAATTTTCACTTTTTCATCTTTTACTTCCATAACATCAAATTCTTTAAACATAGAAGGCAGCCATTCATCATTTCTTGGGATTACGACATACATCTTTTTTTCCTCCTTTTTCATTACTTCTTTTATTTTATCACCTTTTTTCTTTCCATTGTGAAAAAGCATCTTTTTCTTTTCTCTTAACAAATGTACATTTTTACCGTAATTTATAATATTAAAGGGGGATTTTATTGTGATGATGACCAATTCATTAACGCAATCCATTACATACTTTTCACAAAAACATCAACATTCCATCGACACTTCTCTTGTTAAAATGTCAAGCGGAAAACGAATCAATAAATCGGCTGATGATGTGTCTGGTCTTAGCATTTCAACGCGCATGGAAACGCAGTTACGCTCCCAAGAAGCGGGGAGAAAGAATATTCAAGAAACTCTTTCTATGCTCCAAACCGCCGAAGGTGGTATGACTTCTATTATTGATCAATTACAACGTATGCGAGAACTTGCACTACAAGCTTCCAACGGAACGTATTCTGCAAGTGATCGTCAATCTTTTCAACAAGAATGGGAAAACCTTCGTTCGTCTATTGATTTTATTTCAAAAAATACAATGTTTAATGGAAAACACGTTCTTCGACCAGGAGGAGGATTTAAATTTAACGGACTCAATCAAAATATCTTAATCGGAGACAACACAAACTTGAATACAGGCTTTACAAAGGGGATTACGTTAGAATCATGGGGTATGCAAACAGCTTATTCTAACAATGAAGATTCATGGTTATTTGATAAAGATTATACAGGGTATCGTATTTGGGGACTAGATAAATTACAATTTGGCGTTCGTTCTCCTTCTCAAAATTGGATTACCATCGCAACAAACTATAAACCAGAGTTAAACAAATGGTATCACATAGCAGGTGTTGTGGATAATGAAAAATTAAAAATGAGTTTATATATTAACGGAAAATTGGAAAAAGAAATTAAACTTTCTTCTCCTCTTTTATTTGGTGATTATCCAGGCTCAGGAGATCGTGCAACGATCGGTTCTCATTCAGGACAATCACGTTATTGGGACGGAGAAGTAGATGCTTTACGTATTTATAAAACGCCGCTTACGGCGCAAGAAATCAAAGATAATTACAACGGGTATGTCAAAAATGATCATTTAGCAGGACAATGGTTGTTTGATAATGGTTCTATTACTGATACAACAGGACAAAATGGAACAGCTACCATTAAACAAGCTCAATCCATCCCAACTAGAGAAACAATATTAGTTAATACAGGAACAGGAGGGAAAAATTTTTCACTTACTTTAGAACCCATTACACTCGAAACGCTTGGTATCTCTCAAACAAATGTAACAGATTCAACAAGCGTTGAATTCATTGATCAAGCAATTGAATACGCATTAGAAAAACGTGCCTCTTTAGGTGCAACGATGAATGCATTAACGAAAGAAAATGAATACTCTATCTCTTCAACTTCTCAATTAACACAAGCAAATTCACGAATTGAAGATGTCGATGTAGCAAATGAAGCCTCTTCTTTGACAAAAGAAAAAATAATGCTTCAATTTTCGTTATCTCTTTTAGCACAAGTCCATACATTATCTTATTCATTACTACCTTTATTACAAACTAAGGAGGGAGCTACTTTATGACAAGTCTTTTTAATTTAACATCGCTTTCTTCTTCTTATTTTTATCAAAAAAACCAACAACGTATGGAATTTTCATATGAAAAATTAGCAAGTGGAAAACGAATCAATACATCAGCTGACGATGCGGCAGGTCTTAGTATCGCTACTCGTATGTCCACGCGTTTAAAAAGCAACGCGAGCGCATTGAGAAATATAGAAGATGATATTTCATTATTACAAACAGCTAACGGCAGTTTAACTACTGTTACTTCAATTCTACAACGGATAAGAGAACTTTCACTTCAAGCACAAAATGGCACTTATAGCGCTGACGATAAACAAGCACTTCAAAGCGAAGCAAACGCACTAATGGACTCTCTTGATTCCATTACTTCTACGACAACTTTTAACAGTATTCCACTTTTATCAACTGCTGGTCTTTCATTTGATGGAACGAGCGGAGCTATTAAAAACAAAACATTAAAATTAACAGGAACAGATAGCGAAAGCATCTTTTTTGATATTCATTTAAACCCTACTTCTACCAATAACTTTTTTTTATTTGAAAGTAACAAATGGAGCAGAAGGATTGCCGTGGATAAAAACGGATATTTTAGTGCAACGTTTTATGATAGTAATCATGTTATTCATAGTATGACGTCGAAAAAGAAATTCCCTATTCCAGGTGATTACAATGTTGGTTACACTTTTCAATCTAATCCAAGTACCAATTCATACATCGCCACTTTATATGTAAACGGGGAATCCATCGGTTCTTTAAATTTAGGAAATCCTCTTGAACCTGGGGTTGGACCTTGGTCATTTGGCGAAACCTACGCAGGAACATCCGACTCATTATATCGCACAAACGGTACCTACCAATCTATACGTGTGTACAAGGACGATTTAACAGCCGATGAAGTTAAAAATTTAGCAAACGGAAACGTTACAAGAGAAGATTTGGCATTAGAATACTTATTTAACGAAGGAAAAGACAACACTGTAACCGATACAAGTGACAATCAAAACGATGGAACAATCACTGGAAAAACAAAATGGATAAATGAATTATCTCTTCATACAGGGGCTTCTGCTTCTGATACTTTTTCCATTGGATTAAGTAAAGTTGACACAAAAACACTTGGCATTCATGGACTTGATATTTCAAACGAACAAGCGCTTCATCAATTAGATACAGCTCTTGAAACCGTCACAAGCCAAACGTCTAAATTTGCTCAATTTCAAACTAGTTTAGAAGCAAAAAAAGAAACGCTCTATTCGAGCGAGACTCCTTTAAAACAAACGATTTCTCAAATTGAAGACGCGGATGTAGCAGAAGAAATGAGCACATTAACAAAAGAAAAAATGATTCTTCAATCTTCTTTATCTATTTTAGCTCATTCAAGAGAAATGACAGAATCTTTTTCTCGTTTGTTCACTGAATTATAATCAGAACATTGACAAACTGATTTTTTTAGTATAAAACTTATCGCAAGAGGAGGGAAAATTTATGATTGTCTCAACAAATCCATCTTCTCTTGCTATTCATCGTTTCTATCAACAAACGGAGAAAAATATCCAACACTCCCTTGAAAAAATAGCAAGCGGGAAACGTATTAATCAAGCATCTGATGATGCAGCAGGTCTTAGCATTTCTACACGTATGACCTCTCAAATACGCGGAAGCGAGAAAAGCATTCAAAATATAAATGATGGAATTTCTATGCTTCAAACAGCAGATGGCGCTTTGTCTTCTATCATTGATCGTGTTCAACGAATAAGAGAGCTAGCGCTTCAGGCACACAATGGCACATTAAATGTTGCTGATAAAATTTCTATTCAAAAAGAAATCAATCAACTCACTCAGTCGATTGATCAAACCGCTTCTTCCACTACGTTTAATGGTATTTCGTTACTTCATTCTTCTCATCAATTTGTTTTTAAAAACAATTATGTTACGTTACCCAATGAAAGTCTTAATCTTTCTGATTCAGGGACCATTGAAGCAACGTTTACCTCTTTTGGTTCAACAGGTTCCCCTCAATTAATTGTCGATCGATATCTTAGCAGTGTTCCTTCAGGATATGGGTATGGATTATTTATTGGCGCTGCAAATAAATTAAATATTCGTTATGGAGATACGTGGATAAATGATCTCGGACCTGTTCTAACAGACGGAAAAGAACATCACGCAATCTTTACAAAAGAAGAAAATCAACCATTGACTGTCTATTTAGATGGGAAAAAAATATATCAAGAAACAATTCCTCTTTCAACGATTCCATCTCAAGATACTAATACGTATATCGGCGCAAGAGGCTCTTCTAATATGTATTACTTTAACGGGATCATCAAAGATGTTCGTATTTATAATAGCGCTTTATCTCAAACCGAAGCACTTCAAAATTTTAAAGGAGACGTAACAAAAAGTAATTTATTAGGCGAATGGAAACTAAGCGAAGGAAGTGGAAAAAATGTGTTTGATTCTAGCGGAAATGGAAATACTGGAAAAATTCAAGGAAATGAAAATTGGCAGTCACTTGACCAAGAACTCTCCATTCATACAGGAAATAGCGCAGAAGATACAGTGAAATTAACATTACCAAATGGAACAACTTCATTTTTAGGATTAAATAACCTTTCAGTTGATCAAGAAGATAATCTTGAGCGAATTGACAGCGCACTTGAAATTCTCTTACAGCAACGTTCGCAATTAGGAACACAACAAAACATGTTAAATACAAGAAAAGAACAAATTACTTCTTTTCAACAAAACATGACCATTTCTCGTTCGCGTGTGGACGATGCAGATATAGCAAGCGAATTATCTGCCTTAACCAAAAACAAAATCATTTCCAATATGTCACTATCTCTTCTTGCTCAATCTAATTCCATGCCTGAATCATTTTTACAACTTTTACAATAAAAAAAACGAGCGATAAATCGCTCGTCTTTTTTCCGCTTTGCCGTCACGTTAAACATTTAAAGACCCGCACTTAGCAGGTGGGCATTCGCACGATTACTTTTAACGTCCTCGTTTCCAAAAGGCATGTTATCCATGATCATTTATTGAATTCCCAATTAAATCGTATCGGTTTTAAATATTCAACATTTACTAACATCGCAGAAGAAGTTTTGTTCTATTTGTAGTATATCCTATTTATTCACCGAATACAACAGGATTTTTTTCTATTTTTTATTAATCACATAGATAAGGAGGGAATGAAACATGAAACCAATTCATTATGCATCTTTTTATGACAATACGGAAATTATGGTAGTAGATCTTTTTTTTCTGTCAAACGATTCACCCAAAAACCACATTCCACTACGCGCTAAATTATTGATACGCGAACCATTTGGAGGAGAAGCGTTTGTTGGACGTACGTTTGATTTTACAATTATTAAAACAAAAAAAGGATTTTCTTTTCAGTACGACCAAGAAATTCAATGGCTTTATCATCCTATTTCATTTTACGAAAACATTGGAAAAGAAGTTATTTATTTTCTTTTAACACTTCCTACTTATCGTCTTCGATTGCTTTTTCATCCATCGGCTTTAGACATTTGGAAACTGTTGAAAAATAAAAATTTTGATAAAATACCTGTAATCTAGTGTATAATAAAACAATAAAGGAAAAGAAAGGAGAGAACAAAACGATGACACAACCTATTATTCGCACGGTTGATCAAGTCAATCAAGCGATTAAAAAAACATTAGAAGGACATGCTGCTTTTCAAGATATTTGGATAAAAGGGGAAATTTCAAACTTTACCCATCATGGAAGTGGACATTTATATTTTAATATAAAAGAAAACGGAAGTGCAATTAAAGCGGTCATGTTTAAAGGATCTGTTTCATCTTTAAACTTTAAACCTCAAAATGGAACAAAAGTAATCATTAGAGGTGGCGTAACCGTTTATAAACCAAGCGGTAATTACCAAATCAATGTAAAAGAAATGCAGCCTGATGGAATGGGCAGTCTTTATCTAGCACTTGAACAACTCAAAGAAAAATTAGAAAAAGAAGGTTTGTTTCGTCCAGAACGAAAACGTCCTTTACCAACATTTCCAAAGGTTATTGGGATTGTAACATCGCCTACAGGAGCCGCTGTTCAGGATATGATTACAACCATTCGACGTCGATTTCCAATCGCTAAAATCCAATTGTTCCCCGTCATTGTACAAGGAGACTCAGCGCCTGCTTCAATTATTCAAGGTATTGAAAAAATTAATGAAAAACAAGACGCTGATGTATTGATCGTTGGACGTGGAGGAGGTTCTATTGAAGATTTATGGGGTTTTAACGATGAAAATGTCGCACGAGCAATTTATTCATCCGCTATTCCCGTGATTTCGGCAGTTGGACACGAAACTGATTTTACTATTGCTGATTTTGTAGCCGATCACCGTGCACCAACACCAACGGCTGCTGCAGAACTAGCAACTCCACATACAATTGATGAATTAACACGAACACTGCAGACTTTGCAAACACGTTCTCACCAATTCATTCAAAACAAACTTCATTTTTTACAAGAAAAAATGAAACAAAATCAAAAAATATTAGAATTTTATCATCCAAAAAAACAATTAGAACAAGCCATGCAACAATTGGATTTAACAACGGAACGATTAACGACACTTACAAAGCAGAAAATAAGTGAAAAGAAATCAGAATTTCAGCTTGTTCATCAACGACTTCAATCATCTAGTCCGAAAAAACAAATTTCATCTCTACAAGAAAAGATGAAAAATGTAGAAAAACGATTGATACTTTCAATGAATAAACAACAACAAACCAAACAAAACGAATTATCTGTTTTAATGTCTAAATTGGATGCACTTAGTCCATTAAAAACACTACATCGTGGATTTAGCGTAGCATATAAAGAAGAAAACGTCTTAAAATCTGCGCAACAAGTCAATATTCATGATAAAATTAAAGTGAAACTAACTGATGCAACACTTACGTGTTCTGTTGAAGATATTAAGGAGGAAAAGTAAATGAAATTTGAACAACAATTAACATCATTAGAACAAATTGTAGAAAAGTTAGAAACAGGAGAATGTACATTGGAAGAATCCATTGCACTTTTCCAAGAAGGCATGAATTTAGCAAAATCATGCCATGATACCTTACAAAATGTTGAAAAACAAGTAGAAGTGTTAACCATAGAAAATGGTTCTCTTCAAACAAAAGAAATGAATGTAAAAGAAGACTAAAAAAAAGCGACATTACTTGTCGCTTTTTTTAATCACATTTAATTTAATATCACCTTTTAACTCAAGGTAACAATCTTCATGTTCAATTAAAATAGTCCAAATTTCTTGCTGTTTACTTGCTTTTTTAATCAATGATGCAAATTGGTTTTTAAGCTTTTCCGCTTCCATTTCATCCTCTTCTTTTTGGATCACTTCTGCTATTTTTTCAACTTTTTTAGTTAATTCAAACGCGCTTAATAGTTTTTGAAAAGCAATTTCCTCATCAAAATTTGAAAGAATGTCCTCTCCTAATAAATAACCCTTCCCTTCATACGGATCTTCCCATTCAAATTCTCCATTTATCACCCAATCTTGAGTTGAATTAATTTCTTTTCCAATACTTTGTATTTCTATTTTTTTTACTTGTTCGTCGATTTCCATTTCAATTTGAAGATAAAAATAAGGAAGGTTATAATAATTATTTACGTACTCTATTTCTTCAAATTTAAATGTTAAATCTTTTATTGTAAATGTTGTTAATACACGGAGAAAAGATGGAGAATATTCATTTACCCATTTTATACGATTTTTTTTAACAAACTCATCCCATTCTTTGTTTAAAAAGTCTATTTTTTCTTTTTTCAAGTCTCTTTCTCTCCTTTACTTTTCTATTCTTTTATTTTATCATTTTTGGTAGAAACATGAAAATATAAATTATCAATGAGGTGTAAAAAAACGTGGATAAAAACTATTTGCAAAATGAGCTTCATCAGATTCAACAATGGGAAAAAGAACAAGAAGATATTTGGTTTTGGGAAAAGTTGGGTAAAATCCCTTTTGCCATCTTAGATAAACTAACACCTACATTTCTTCATCAAAAAATTGATAAAATCTTAGAAGAAGTCACAAGCTATATTCATAATGGTGGACGTTATTTAATCAAAAAAGAAAGTATTGTATCTAAATTTGAAAACCTTTCTTCCATTGAAGATATTCAACATCTTCATTTATCAAAAATGGACGAAGTAGCAGATAACATCATTTCTTCTCGTAAACAATTTGCAACAGCACAAGGAGCTACAACAGGTTTTGGCGGATTATTTACGTTAGCCATTGATATCCCTGCCGTATTAGGAATGTCTTTAAAAATTTTACAAGAAATCGCTGTTTGTTATGGATATGATCCTTTTGACGAAAAAGAACGTGTATTTATTATTAAATGTCTGCAATTTTCTTCTTCTGATTTAGTTGGAAAACAAACGATTTTAGAAGAAATCAAAGACTTTAACCACGGACAACAACGAAACAATTCCGTTTCCCAAGTTCAATCTTGGAGAGAAGTGATGACCGTTTATCGCGATAATTATGGATGGAAAAAATTATTTCAAATGGTTCCTATTGCAGGAATGGTATTTGGCGCCTATTTAAATCGTAAAACGATTGAAGATGTAAGTGAAGTAGGGAAAATGTTATACAAAAAAAGACGCATTTTAGAATTATTAGAAAACGAGTAGGGATTCCCTACTCGTTTTATCGTTGAAATGAAACAGCTTCACTGTCTAATACATGGTAACCGCTTGCCGTTAAGAATATTTTTCCATTTTTATAACTACTTGTTTGATAAGCAGATCCTTTTTTTAGTATTCTTACCATATATCCGTTATTATCATACATACGAACATCTTTTAACACGGTGGTAATTCCCATTACGGAATAAATACTACTTGATTTTTTAATATAATATCCACCTGGTAAAATATATCGATCCCATTTCGTTTCTGTAATATCGGTTCGTTGCGGCGCAACATTATAAACAAATGTTCCATCTAATTTATACATAGGAACAACCGATTGAATATAAATTTTACCTGTTGAAACATCTATTTTCCCACTATCATTTGGCACATACCAACCATTTTCTAATTGATACACCCCATTTTTTAAAGTATGCGCTGTATAAGTATTGCCTTCTTTTAACACACCTTTATATCGTCCGTTTTGATCGGTTGCAACTGCATTTGTTTTTAATTTAATCGTCGCAATGGGCATATCTGTATTCGTAATTGGATAAACCCCTTCTTCTTCTTTGAGCATTTTTTCATACAATGTCATAATTTCTTGTCCATATTGTTTGTTCGCTGCCCATTTGCTGTTCAAATCTTCCCAGTTCGGCGCACTTCCGCGCTGAACATATCGAAATCTTTCATCGACTAACGGCGTATTTAACGCTTCTTTATTCGCGTATGCTTTTAAATGTTGAATTTGTACGTGTACCCCTTCTTCAGGTGTTGCAAATCCATTTTTAGCACTTCCAAGACCCGCAAAATTATTTTGAGAAGGCAAAACACTTCCCCCATAACGAAAAAAGCCAGTTTCACGCAATGACTGTGCAAATGCGATATCTCCTCTAATCCCTTCTTTTTTACCTATTTGTATATAATAATCCGCCAATTGATAAATATTAACTCCATTTAATTTCGGACTACTACTGTACCTTAATGTAAACTCACCTAATTGATACGATGTTAAAACAGACTCACCGCTAATAGGTGTTTTTGCCGATGCATGTACAGGTTTTAATGCAAATAATAAACAAGATGCCCCTATTACACACACCGTCATATTTTTCCATGTTTGCTTCATTGTGGACCTCCTTTTTTTCACACTTTTATCTTCTTCGACACATTGTGCAAAATTCTTTTAACCATGTAAAAAACCATCGATTCCATTCGATGGTTTTTTACATGGTTTCTGTCTTTTTATGTAATTCTTCAAATTCTTTTGCAATATGTTTGAATTTTTCATCAATTTTGATGAAGTTTTGACTTAATTCTTCTAAAGAAGAAAAGTTTTCTTCTGAAATACTTGAAATGTTGACAACTTCTTGAGAAACACCTTGAAACACATTCCGCAATTCTGCAATCATTTCACCTATACCTGCAATGTCTTGAAGAGAAGATCGAATCATTTCTTCCACAGAAGTAAACGTTTTTTCTACATTTTTTGTTGCTTTTTCACTATGATTCAACAATTCATCACTTTCTCTCATTGTACGATTCGTTTGTTCTGAATCAATTCGAATTTTTTCTAAAATTAAGGCAATTTGACTAGTTGCATTACTTGATTGATTTGCTAATTTTTTAACTTCATCCGCAACCACCGCAAATCCTTTTCCATGTTCACCAGCACGAGCTGCTTCAATTGCTGCATTTAGTGCGAGTAAATTGGTTTGAGCTGCAATAGATTGAATAGTAGAAATAATTTCTTCAATTTCATTTGTTTGCGCTACCAATTTCTCTGTATTTTCAACATTTTCTTTAAAGGTATGTTTTAACTCACCCATTGAATGATTTAACACACCTACTTCTTCTTTTGTTTGTTGAAGCGTCATGTTTGTTTGATCATTTTTCATTTTTAATGTTGAAATTGCTTCATCTACTGTTTTCACATCTTCATTAACCAATAAAACAGTTTCTTGAATGCTATAAGTACTAGCCGTTTGCGTTTGAACCGCTACATTCATTTGTTCAAATGCTGCTAATACATTTTCGCTTGAAAGAGTTGTTTCAAAAACAGAGTTTTTTACTACTTTTGAAAATTCATTCACATCAGCTGCATTTTCTCTAATTTTTAATAACATATGAACCGCTTCTTTTTCAGCTTTTGCTGCTCGATTTCCTTCTTCTCTTGTTTTATCAATTAACTGTTCGGTAAATCTTCCTTGAACAATAGATGTTATTCCTAAAACAAGATATAAAAAGTCATAATAAAACACATTAACCGTTTCCCAATCAGGTCCCATTAACTTTATTCCACCTTGAATAGCAAAAATATTAAACAAAATAACTGATACAACCGTAGCTAACACGCTATAACGCCAGTTTTGATACATATTTGCTACAAATGGAATAATAAAAAGGAAAAAAACATTAACCATATCTATCATGATCATATTTGCCATTGCAATAATGGCTGTAATAAAAATTAAAATTAAATACATTGTAAATTTTATAAATATTTGTTTATGATTAAAATAACCAACAATCGCAATCGCAAGAATACTTGTTCCTAAAAATATAAATGTAGCTATTTTATCCGTTTCAAATAAGAGATTAACAATAAAATCTAATATCGTTATAAGGATTAATACAATCCACAATTGTTTATTTCGGCGATGGATAATAGCTGTATTTTCTTCCATTTTTTTCACCTCTTATCGAGATATTATAAAGAAAGCAGTTTTTTTTCAATCTTTTTCGTCAAAAAAATATAGACAGAACGCATATTCTCTTTATAGTCGGTCAAAAGGAGGTTTTTTTATGAAAAAAACAGCGAACTAGTTCGCTGTTTTTTGTTTAATTGAGAGAAATTCAGGTGCAATATAGTCTGCAAGCCAAACTTCATTTCCTGCATAATAAAATTTTACCTTTTTCTCTCTGGCTTTTTTTGTGTCAATTTCAAGTAGTACAAGTTCACCGTGTCTTGAACCTGCAAGACTAGCAAAACTTTCACCTTCTGATAAATGAACATATTCTCTATCCATTTTTTTAAGACCATCAGCAAAAATTTTCCCTAATTTTTGTTTTGCTGTCCCGTGCAAAAGAACATCTGGAGGCGTTCCTTTTTCATATGGAATTCGTTTGTAACTATGTCCATATCGTGCACGAATTTTCGTTCCTTCTAATTCAAATCGCCCTTTTTGACAATTTTTCGCAACGGTTTTAAAATCTTCAACTGTCGTCCCTTCCCAAAAAGACTGTCCTGTAATCGCAATTAACAAATCATTCGTTTCTACAAATCCTTTTTCGTCGGGTAAAATACCAAAGTCATAAGGTGTATGGCGTAAAATCTTTGTCATAAATTTACTTAAATTTTCTTCTTTTTTTCGATTCATTTTCTTTTCTCCTTAAATTTCATTCTTTAAAATCAGTTCGACTAATTCTTCAAGTGGTTCTTTTGCCACTTCAATCATTAAATCAATTCCAAATGATATATCTTCAAATCGTTTATTACCCTTTTCATACGTAAATGATACAAGATCTTCTCCATCCGCATCTTCTCCTAATTCATCACAAATTACGGTAAATGTATAATGACCTTCTTCATCATCTACTAAACATCTTACGGTATAATCTTTATCTACTTCTTCTATTTCTTTTCCACCTTGTTTTAATTGTTCGATCACTTTTTTCGAAAGTTCTCTAATTCCTTTTGCTGGAAGTTCGAAAATTTCACCATGTAACTCTTCTTCTGTTTCTTCATCAAATACTTCAACTGGAAACTTCAGATATTTTTCACCGTCTTTTTCTGAAATATAAATTTTTTTATAAATCATTTCAGGTACTAACTCTTCATTAATGTACACGCGTGGAATTTCAATTACTTTCATGTTTATCCCTTCTTCCTTTTAGATTCCTTTTTATTATACTTCATTTTTAGCTTTTTTTAGATAAAAAACGAAGAATATGTACACTAAAAAACTTACTTTTTACAGTAAGTTTTTTAAAAATAATTCCGTAATCTCCACATTTTCTTTTTCAAATTGTTCTGATGAATAAAATGTTACCATATTTTCTTGTTTCTTTTGCTGTCTTTTTTTCCGTTCCCGTGCCTTCATTTTTTCACCATTCTTTCGTATTTTTTATTTTCTTTTTATCTATATGTTTTCTTTTTGTAAGTATTCCCTTATACTGTTTGTAAGATTGTTTACAGAAAGGAACACCATTATGAAATTTTATAAGATAGGTTTCATCACTCTTTTTATTTTTCTTTTAGCAGGTTGTAGTGCTGATAATACTGCTATTACAAATGAAACACCAGGTTTTTTTAATCATTATTTTATTTATCCCTTTTCCTATTTACTGACCTTTATCGCTCATCATGTAAATGGTAGTTATGGATTATCGATTGTTTGTATTACTGTACTTATTCGTTTCGTTTTACTTCCTTTTGCAATCAATCAATACAAAAGCCAGGATAAATTGAAAAAAATTCAGCCCGAAATGCAAAAAGTACAAGAAAAAATGAAGCAAGCAACAAGCGTAGAAGAAAAACAACAATCGCAACGTGAAATGATGGAATTATATTCCAAACATGGAGTTAATCCTGTTTCAATGGGATGTCTTCCGCTTTTTATTCAATTTCCTATTTTAATTGGCTTTTATCATGCTATTATTCGAACTCATGAAATTGCTAATCATTCATTTTTATGGTTTAATTTAGGTCATCCCAACATCCCACTTGCACTTCTTGCAGGAATTACATATGTCATCCAATTTAAAGTTTCTCAAATTGGTTTAGAACAAGTGGGTCCACAACAAAAAATGATGTCTTTTGTTGGTTATTTTTCTGCAATAATGATGGCTGTTTTTTCATTTTCAACTCCTTCAGCATTGCCTCTTTATTGGACCGTTGGCGGGATTTTTGTGATTACACAAACACTTATTCTTAAATACATTCGTCATCAACATGAAAAAAAAGAAAATGATTAATCATTTTCTTTTTTTCGTTTCATGAACGTTAATAATTCAATAAATTCATCTTCTCCTATATCTTTTATATACCCCATTAATCGTTCTTCTTTTTCAGAAGCGGTTAATGATTTATTACGATGTGGATACATAACAGGCTTTTTTTCTTTATTTCTTACTTCCGCCGTTATCCAAATCATATGATGATTCCAATGTTCTAATTTATTTAAATCTCTCTCATCTTCTACCATATTTTTCAACATTTCTTGATGTTGAAATTTTTCTACTTCTAACAAACTTTCAATGGTTTGCTTGATCCCTTTTTTTGTTCCATTTTTCCACGCTTCCTCAAAAGACTGGAAAAAAAACGGAGAAATATCTTTTTCTTTTAAAAACGCTTCTATTTTTTCTTGTTGTTTTTCCATTTCTTTTTCTTTCATTTTTTCTAACGCTTTTATGGTTTGTTCAATGCTATAAATCCCAAATGAAACATTTTCTTCTTTTTCTGTTAACTTTTCATTTTTTATGTACTTTCGTAGAATCTCTCGTTCTTTTGTTTTTGAATCACCCATAAGTTGTAAGAGCATTTGACAAAGATCTACATTCATTTTAACGAACCTCTTTTCATAAACGTTAATTTTTTAAAAAACGGTTCTTTTTTAACATCTTGCATATATTCCATCAATACTTCTTCTCGTTCACTAGCTGTTGCTGATTTGCTTCTTAACTTTTTCTTTTTAGCTGCAATGATAATCATCATGACGGTATGATATTGCCATTTTCTAAGCACTCCTACCCTTTCTTCTTGAGCCAACATATTCATCAGTTCTTTTTCTTCATAATAATTACGTTTTATCATGTGTTTTACTATTTCTTTTGTCGATTCTTTTATCCCTTGTCGATACCCTTCTATAAATTGCACTTGACTAAGACTCTGAAGATTATACTTTTTTACAAACGCTTCTTCCTCTTCTTTTCTTTTGTTTATTTGATCACGTTTTAATCTTTCTAATGAAGCAATTACTTCATCAATGGAAGTGATATTAAATTTTTCTTCTGTCTCCTTTTCTTCATCTAACAAGTAATTTCGTAAAATCTTTGCTTCTCCCGATTTCTCTTCATTTCGTAATGCTTTTGCAAGTATCTGTACTACATCCGCTTCCATTTTCTTCAACTCCTTTTTGTTTTCTTTTTCTACTTTTCCTTTTTTCCTGTGGTATGCTTAAGGTAACAATAAAAAAAGTGAGGGAAAACGATGAACACATTTTATGAACTATCTTTCATGAATAAGGAACAAAAAGAAGAAAAGATCCCGTTACACGACGTGCATTCAGATGAAAAAGCGATTGAAGATGGTCTTCGTATGCTGAAACGAAACCAAGCGGATGCATGTAAAATTTATAAAGTTGAAGATAAAAAACTTTTCGGCTTTGTATCATGGTTTATTCTTTCCAATAAAAAATTAGTTTTCGATTCAACAGTAGAATCAGCAAAAAAAGAATATCTTTTATGATATTCTTTTTTTATTTTTTTCTAAAGGATAAAAACTTTTTTCCGTTAATTATAAAAATTAGTTGACAATGAAATGTAAATTGTTATAAACTAGGTACATAAGAAAATTAATCCATAAAAATTTTAAAAAACAGGAGGTGTATGGAAATGACAAACGCAATGAATATGTGCAGTATGATTAGTTCGCAAGCTGGATCTTGGCAAGGATCAAGTTCTCTTTGTACATGTCAAATTTCATACACACTTCGTAACTTTAAGCGAACTCCTGTTACGCATATATCAGGAGTATATTGAGGAAAAGTTTACAACTTCGTAAAAGGCAGGTCCTTTTATATTACTTTTTTTCTCAACAACGTCGATTTCGAATAAATCGATATTACGCTTAAAGACTACGAGTGATTCGTAGTCTTTTTTGATTATCTTAGCGGTGTAGCTCAGGTAGGTAGAGCAATTCCCTCATAAGGAAGAGGTCGGAGGTTCAAATCCTCTCATCGCTACCAATTATGCGCCAGTGGTGAAGTGGCTTAACACGAAGGTCTGCAAAACCTTTATTTGACACGGGTTCGAATCCCGTCTGGCGCTCCATTAATGATTGAGGTGTTTATCATGTCTATTAAAGAAAAGTTGAATCACTTTCAAGAAAAAAAGGAAGATTTGTTTAATGATTATGGACTTCATTACGTGTTCGGTGAACAGTATAAGGACATGATTATCTTTGACAAAAGAGAACGTTACACGTTTTCGATTCTTTTTGAAGAAGATGGATATTTTTATCTTTCAACCTTCAACCAAGGCTCCAAAGATCATCGAATTCGTAGATATTACGATGGTTCATCAAAATCATATCTTAGTTATCAAAAAGTAGAGGGCAATCTTTTCGAAAGTATTAAAGAAATAACCAAAGAAAACGAAGAAAAGATAAACCATTTGCAAAAAGAAAATGAGGCATTAAAACAGATCATGAAACACCCAAACTATCGTTTAAAAGCGACGTTATCTTCAAAATAAAAGTAAACAGTTGAGCAGAGTTTAGAGTAGGTTTTTTGGTTACACAGCAGAGGAGAGATGAGTTATGAAAACAAAAGAATTAGTATTTATGTCATTGTTAGTCGGAATAGGTGCTGCATTAAACAGCATATTGCCAGGATTTATTTTCGGAATGAAACCCGATCTACCACTGGTGATGATGTTTTTAGGAATTATTTTATTCCCAAAAATAAAGCACACACTTCTTTTAGGGATTTTAACAGGAATTATTACCGCATTAACCACAAGTTTCCCACTTGGTCAGATTCCAAATATGGTGGATAAACCCATTACCGCATTCTTCTTTTTAGGATGTGTACTACTTGTGAGAAGTTTTAAGAAACAACTTCTTTCATACAGTTTATTAACCGCACTAGGAACGATTATTAGTGGAAGTATTTTTCTTGGAAGCGCACTACTGATTGTTAGTCTTCCTGGAGGCGCAAGTTTTTCCCTGTTATTGATCACTGTTGTTCTTCCGACAACTGTTATTAACGCAGTAGCGATGACCATTATTTATCCAGTGGTTTTACGCATTTTATCACGCATGAAAATCGTTTAACATATCGCTGGTACGCGTGTATCAGCTTTCTACGGAGAAGTACCCAAGTGGCTATAAGGGTTCAAATCCCTTCTTCTCCGCCAAAAAATTTTTTAAATAAAAAAAGGTTTTTAAAAAAACTAAAGAAATAAACTATACGTACCGTTAACAAAAATACATTTTAAAAAACACGAGGAGGTGTATGAAGATGAGTCAAACAAATCAAATCGCATATAACACGATTGGGAGTAGTTCACGCCAATGGTCTGTTTCTCATACGTCAAATTCATACACATTCATAGCTTTAAGAAAAATTTACGATTGTAAATTTTTAAGGTCAGCATAAGGATCACCTTATCCTGTATCTTTTGATTCCTATTTGGAACAATCTTAAAGGCTATGAGATACTCATAGTCTTTTTTCATGGAGGATTACTCAAGCGGCTTAAGAGGCACGATTGGAAATCGTGTAGGCGGGGTAACTCGTGCAAGGGTTCAAATCCCTTATCCTCCGCCATTTTAATGATTTAACGCACGCCAAACGTGCAGGTGATGATAATAAGTAAAGAAAAATACACATGTTTATCTTGTGGATACAAAACGTTAGATTTTGATACAGGTTATGCCGTTTGTGCACTTTGCGGTTGGGAAGACGATCCTATATCTTGGTATAATCCCAAAATTACTGGAGGTCCTAACGGATCAGAATCGCTTTATGATTCACAAAGAAGTTTCTTGCGTCATGGAATGCCTTGTTTTTGGAGAAAAGAAGGTTATCCACCTGAATCTCATTATGAAAAAGATAAACATTGGGAACCATTTTTAAAAAACTATCTATTTTGATCATTAAAAAAACAAGCGGAGGTAGTTCAATTGGCTAGAATACTTGCCTTCCAAGCAAGGGGTTGCGGGTTCGAGTCCCGTCTTCCGCTCCATTAAAAAATTGGAGGATTACCCAAGAGGCTGAAGGGGGTGCTCTTGAAAAGCACAAGGTCGAGCGATCGGCGCGGGGGTTCAAATCCCTCATCCTCCGCCATTTATATTTTTCAAACTATTACGGAGTGTTACCCAAGTGGCTATAAGGGGCTCCCCTGCTAAGGGAGTAGTCGGTTAACGCCGTGCGAGGGTTCGAATCCCTCACACTCCGCCACATGCCGATGTAGCTCAGTAGGTAGAGCAATGCCATGGTAAGGCAGAGGTCGCAGGTTCGATTCCTGTCGTCGGCACCATTTAAAACAAAGGGGCGTTAGCTCAGCTGGGAGAGCGTTTGTCTGGCAGACAAAAGGTCAGCGGTTCGATCCCGCTACGTTCCACCATTTTAATACTAAAGGATTCATAAAAAGGAGAATGCACTATGACACTTTTTCAATCAAAAGGCGTCATCATTTATCACTCAAAATGGGTGATTATGGAGTGCCCAAAGGACATTTTAGACTATTATTGGCATTGGATCTACAAAGAAAAACAGATCAAATTGCATAAACCTCGTTTTGGAAGTCATATCTCCATTATTCGAGGAAATGAATTGATCATGAATAAAACTCAATTTCCGTGGAGAAAATACCACGAGAAAGAAATAACCTTTTCTTATTCACCTTTTCTCCAAACAAATGGAGATTACTGGTGGCTTCCCGTTACGTGTTCTTTTTTAGAGGAATTACGAAACGAGTTAGGTTTATCCGATCAGGTTCCATTTGGTTTTCATTTAACCATTGGAAAAGAAAATTAAAAAAATAAAAAAAATGTAAAAAGGATATTGACAAAAGAAACAAAATTGTTATATACTAACATTAACAACAAAATTATCCATTCCACCTTAGCTCAGTGGTAGAGCTATCGGCTGTTAACCGATCGGTCGTAGGTTCGAATCCTACAGGTGGAGCCAAATGCGGATGTAGTTTAATGGTAAAACCTCAGCCTTCCAAGCTGATGTCGTGAGTTCGATTCTCATCATCCGCTCCATATTAAAAACCATTTTATTAAAATAAATTAAAAAAAACAGGAGGTGTATGAAAATGGTAAACGTTATTAATCAAACAATTGATCGCAATAAAGAAACGATTCAACCAGAAGCAGGCATTCGCCAAACGCAATGGTATCTTTACCATACAACAATTTCATACACACGTAGCTTTAAATATCCTTCTACATACGAAGGAGGTATAGGACACGTATAAGGTTTTTTTACACAAACCTTTGTTTACACACATTCCTATATCATTTATTTCACACGAAATAAGTTGTTTAAAGACTGCGAATATTCTCGTAGTCTTTTTTGATTATCTTGGAGAGATATACCGTAGGGGTAGCGGGACTGGCTGTAAACCAGTTGTCTTTTGACTCGGGTGGTTCAACTCCATCTCTCTTCATCATATGCCGTTGTAGCTCAATTGGTAGAGCAACTGACTTGTAATCAGTAGGTTGGGGGTTCAAGTCCTCTCGACGGCACCATAAGGTCCCGTGGTGTAGTGGTTAACATACTCGCCTGTCACGCGATAGATCGCGGGTTCAAATCCCGTCGGGACCGCCACATGGAAGATTAGCTCAGTTGGTTAGAGTACACGCCTGATAAGCGTGAGGTCGGTGGTTCAAGTCCACTATCTTCCATTTACAAAAAACTATTATAAGGAGGCGAATACTATGAAAAACATGCTTTACGGACATTAACTTCCCGCTTTTAAAAATGGAGTTGATGTCAAATGAGTCGCAGTTATAAAAAAACACCGATTGTAAAAGACAATCAAAGAGGTAGAAAATTGGCGAAACGCCAATCTAGCAAAAAAGTAAGAAAATCAGATATTCTTATACATGGCAATCACTATCGTAAAGTGTTTGATTCTTACAAAATTTACGATTATGCATTTTATTGTTCATTAAAAAAATATGATCCTATAAATGATGAAGAAATTCATGATTGGAGAAAAATTTATTATTTAAAATAAAGATCTTGTTGCGTATTGGGAAGTCGCAACATCATAGGGGTATGGTTTAATGGTAAAATCGGGAGCTCCAAACTCTCTGATGTGGGTTCGATTCCTGCTGCCCCTGCCATATGGAGATTTAGCTCAGTTGGTTAGAGCGCACGCCTGATAAGCGTGAGGTCAGTGGTTCAAGTCCACTATTCTCCACCATTATGATTGAAAGGAAGGAATTATGAACGCATTTCATTTCAATTAAACCATTGTTTAGATCATCATGAAATGTATTTTATGATCAATTCAGAAACCATTAGCACCATGATATTCGTTGATAGTTCTTTTTGTACCTGTTGCAAAGCATCATTGTTACAAAGCAATATTATAGAATGTCTCAAAACGTTTAAACTAGATATGGTTGAAAAAGATAAACTTCGTATTTTAACGGAATCAGGTCTAAACGTAAAAAAGTTATTAGAAAAATATAAAGTATGAAACTAAATGTGCCTGTAGCTCAATTGGATAGAGCGTCTGACTACGGATCAGAAGGTTGTGGGTTCAAGTCCTACCAGGCATGCCATACGCCAGTTTAGTTTAGTGGCAGAACAGCGGATTTGTAACCCGCTAGCGGGGGTTCGACTCCCTCAACTGGCACCATGAAAAAAAGTGAAAAATAAAAAAGGAATTACAAAAAAAAGAAGAAAATAAAGAACAAAGAGTATTGACAATATTACCAAATATGGTATATACTAGAATTAACAAAACAAATTAAAATTAAACTTTTAAAAACACGAGGAGGTGTATGAAATGGCAAAGGTAGTAAATCATAAACTAGAACAGCAACAACCAAGAGCAGAGGTACGTCCAGCACAAGGTTTTCTTTTCCATAACCAAAATTCATACACACGTAGCTTTAAGAATGTTTCTTTAGGGAACATTGAGATAGGAGGAAAAAGTATAGTCTCCAGGATTTAACACATCCATATACTTTTACAAACCTATATCGTTTGTCGTACAGACAAATCTTAAAGACTGCGAAAATTCGTAGTCTTTTTATTATTCCGCAGTAGCTCAGTGGTAGAGCAATCGGCTGTTAACCGATTGGTCACAGGTTCGAATCCTGTCTGCGGAGCCATATTAATTTTTTAAAAAAGAAATCATTTTTTCGATTATTAACTGTGGACTTAACATTCCGTTATCGAATTCCCAATGATGATTAGGACAAAGAGGTATTAAATTATGTAAAGCGTTTATTTCTGAAATAAGTGCATTACCTTCAAATTCTGAAACAGCTTTGAAATGACTTATTTCTATATGATTACTATAATTGCAAACAATACATTCTTTAACACGATTACTTTCAAAATAAGTTCTTCTAGCATGTTTTCTAATAGCTGAACTTGCGCTTTGCCAGTTTTTACGATTTGAAAATAAATCATCTTTAGTTCTAGAGTCCATTGGTTTTCCTTTAGTTTTTAAATTCATTAAACATGAATCACAATATTTTCTTTTATTGTATCCGTTTCTCCCTTTTCGTTTAGTGAAATTAATTATTTGATCACAAGAAATGCAATTCCCTTTATCTACTGCCGTAATTTTAGGGGATTCCGAATTATTCAATTTTGCAGCACAGCTTCTATCACAAAATTTTTTCTTTCTAACTTCTGCAACTTTTTGTTTTTCATTAACTTTAATAATTTTTAAACAAAATTT